>OLFV01000034.1_pt1 | contig 149293 bp, 136 predicted proteins | sample 1605551 | NCBI WGS metagenome assembly OLFV01 (sample SAMEA3888922, study PRJEB22519) | human gut metagenome | biome: human gut; feature: human-associated habitat; material: faeces | place: Denmark | collected 2011
CGCGAGCTGGGTTCAGAACGTCGTGAGACAGTTCGGTCCCTATCTGTTGCGGGCGTAAGAGATTTGAAGGGAGCTGTCCTTAGTACGAGAGGACCGGGATGGACGTACCTCTGGTGCACCAGTTGTCCTGCCAAGGGCATAGCTGGGTAGCTATGTACGGACGAGATAAACGCTGAAAGCATCTAAGCGTGAAACTCTCCCTAAGATGAGATCTCTCATCCTTTATGGAGTAAGGGCCCAGAAAGACGATCTGGTTGATAGGCCGGAGGTGGAAGTGCAGTAATGTATGCAGCTGACCGGTACTAATAGCCCGAGGGCTTGACCTACGATTTATGCAGGCAATGGCCTTCCTTCCATCCTCTTCTTTGTTCGGTTTTGAAGGTGTAAGCGAAAGACATCTGAGTGATATGCACCATTAGCTCAGCTGGTAGAGCACCTGACTCTTAATCAGGGTGTCCAGGGTTCGAGTCCCTGATGGTGTACCACGGTTATTTCACAAGGATACTTGTGTGATACTATAAAAGAAAATGGCCCGTTGGTCAAGTGGTTAAGACAGAGGCCTCTCACGCCTTTAACATCGGTTCGAATCCGGTACGGGTCACCATTTCTTCTTGACAAATTGCGTAAAAGTGCATATACTACTGTTTGTTACCGCTGATACGGTTTCAATAGTTGGTGCTGATTAGGGCGAGGGTCCACCCGTTCCCATCCCGAACACGGAAGTTAAGCTCGCTTCTGCCCACAATACTTGGCTGGAGACGGCCCGGAAAGATAGGTAGCGCCAACACAAGAGAAGGCACCCAATAGGGTGTCTTTTCTTATATACGAATCGCTGGTGTCTCCGCACGAGGAGCATGGAACAATGTCATCTTGCGTTTTTGCCAGATGTTGAAAATGGTTGCTGATGCTTTCACTTAGAAGATCATTTGTTGCTTCTTCGATGGTCATACCAGGTTTTCCATGCCCGCAGGCATCCTTCCGGCAGGTTCGGTCTCTGTTGCTTTTGCATCACTCACCAATTTTCTTCTTGACATTCACTAACTTCTTTATTTTTCCTTTGTCGCGACGCAGGCAGCATGATATTATAGCTGCAGCCCCCTTCACCATGCCGCCTGCGCCGTCGCTGTTACAGCTGTTACAGCTGACTCAGCACCTCACCAATAGGCGCACGGATGGTGAGATCGGCCCGGACGCCGGCGCCCACCTCTCCCTTGTTGATGACCACCAGCTTGTGGCCCCGGTAGTACTGCACCAGTCCTGCCGCCGGATACACCACCAGAGACGTGCCGCCGATGATGAGCATATCCGCCCGGCTGATATACTCCAGCGCCTGCTCCATCATCTGCATATCCAGACTCTCCTCATACAGCACCACATCTGGCTTGATATCGCCGCCGCAGCTGCACTTGGGGACGCCGGTGCTGTGGAGGATAGCGTCCACGCCGTAGAATTTCCCGCATCGTTCGCAGTAGTTCCGCAGGACGCTGCCGTGGAGCTCCAGCACCTCATGGCTCCCGGCCATCTGGTGCAGCCCGTCGATGTTCTGGGTGATGACAGCCTTCAGCTTCCCATCCCGTTCCCATTGTGCCAGCTTCACATGGGCGGCATTGGGCCGGGCCTTCGGAGCAATGAGCTTCTGTCGATAGAAATCAAAAAACTCCTCCTTATGGCGCTCATAAAACGTATGGCTCAGTATGGTCTCCGGCGGATACCGGAACTTCTGGTGGTACAGGCCGTCCACACTGCGGAAGTCCGGGATACCGGACTCCGTGGACACCCCTGCCCCACCGAAAAATACGATGTTATCCGATGAAGCTACCATTTCCTTCAGCTGTATCACAGCAGGCTCCATTGTATATCCCTACCTTTCAACTTTACAGGAGGTTTCTTATGAACATTCAGATCTTCGGGCTGCGGAAGTCCTTCGACACCAAAAAGGCCGAGCGCTGGTTCAAAGAGCGCCGCATCAAGTACCAATACATCGATCTGGCTAACAAGGGTCTCTCCGCCGGAGAGTACCGCAGCGTCCGGGCCGCCGTAGGCTACGATGCACTGGTGGACCGGGACTGTATCGACTATCGGGAACTGGGTATCGAATACCTGCTGCCCCAGGCCGCCGAGGAGAAGCTGCTGGAATACCAGCTTTTCCGGGTGCCTATCGTCCGCAACGGCAAGCAGGCCACCGTGGGCTACTGCCCCGATGTGTGGCAGACTTGGGAATAACGCCCTGCCGGCACCGTCATGGTGCTGGCTTTTTCTTACACATAGGGATTCTCCACCGTCACCACGGCGTAGTACTCTCCCCCATCCATCTGCCGCACCCGCTCCCTGATCTGCCGGGCGGCCTCCGCCTCCGTGATATGCTCCCCGAAGGGCAGCACCGCATCGAAAATGAGATTGGTGTGGCTGGGTCCCGGCACCACCCGGAAATCGTGGATGGTCATGCCGCTGTCCACCTGCCGCACCAGCTCCGCCACCCGTCGGCGCAGCTGCACGATCTGTGCATCATCGGTGATGATGGGGTCCATGTGGATCACGGCGTCGCAGTGCAGGGTGCGCTTGAGCTCCATTTCGGCGGTGTCAATGACGTCATGCAGTTCCAGAATATCTCCGTGAGCCGGCACCTCCGCATGGAGGGACACCATCATCCGACCGGGGCCATAGTCGTGGACCACCAGATCGTGGATGCCGCAGATAGGCGGGTGGGACAGAACCATCTGCCGAATCCTCTCCACCAGCTCCTGCTCCGGCGGCTGGCCCAGCAGCGGCCCCAGCGTCTCCTTAGCCGCCTGATACCCGGAAAAGAGGATGAAGCACGCCACCACAAGGCCCACCCAACCGTCGATCATCAAGCTGGTGAACCGTCCCACCAGCATAGCCGCCAGCACCGCCGTGGTGGCGATGGCATCGGACAGGCTGTCGGTGGCCGTGGCCTCCATGGCGGCGGAAGATATCCGCCTGCCGATACGGCGGTTATACAGGTACATATACAGCTTCACGGCGATGGATGCCACCAGAATCCCCATCGCCAGCAGACTGAAGTCCACCGCCTCCGGGTGCAGGATCTTCTCCACGGAGGACTTCCCCAGCTCCACGCCCATCAGCAGGATCAGTCCCGACACCACCAGCCCTGAGATATACTCGATGCGCCCGTGGCCAAAGGGGTGCTGGGGATCCGGCTTCTTCCCCGCCAGCTGAAAGCCCAGCAGCGTCACCACCGACGAGCCTGCATCCGACAGGTTGTTGAAGGCATCCGCCGTCACGGCCACCGAGCCGCTGACAGTCCCGGCGAACAGCTTTCCGCCGAACAGCAGCAGGTTCAGACCGATCCCTACCAGCCCGCACAGGCGGCCGTAGGCCAGCCGCACCGCCGGATCTCCGGTATTTTCCCGGTTCCGGATAAACCAACGAGACAGTAATTCGATCATACGCCGTCCTTTCGCCCGGGGATCTCCAGCGTCATACGACAGCAAAGCTGGTCCAGATCCTCATCCGTAGCCGCCGGGAGCCGCAGCCTCCCGCCGCAGGCCCGGCAGGTCAGATCCACGGCATCCCGGTGGATGCGGATGCCGTAGTCCTGGCTGCCGCAGGTACACCTTACACCGCCCCGGCCGGCCATGTCCTTCAACTCCGACAGCACCTCATACATGATGACGTTGTCGGTGAACGCCTCTCGCTGCTCCGAGCGTTCCTTGTCCACTCGGATGGCCAGCTCCTCCGTCCGGGCCATCACCTGGCTCTCCTCTCCGGCGTAGCAGCACAGCTGCTTCGTCTCCGGGCAGGCCAGGGCGATGCCACGGCCCTCCAGCAGCTCCTGAGCGCTGCACTCCGCCTGATGTACCCCGCCGCACAGGCCGCAGGGCACCCACAGCCGAAAGCGCACGCCGTCGGTCTGTACCTCCAGCGCCGACTCCCCGCACTTGGGGCACTCCATCCGCACCGCCGCCGCCGACAGGGCGAACTTGCTGCGCCGGGCCACCACGGCCTTGCCGCACTTGGGACAGACGTATCCAAAGCTTCTCGTTTCCTCCATAAAAAGCGCCTCGCTTTCCTTCTTACAAGTCGTATTTTATAAGTATACGCTATTTCACCGCATATTTCCAGTCCCAGTGTGGTTTTTCCCTATAAAATCTGGCACATTTTCCCATTGCCAATCGCCGCCTGCTCCGTTATAATCCAGCTATCTACCCTGTTTCGACTTTTTTTGCACCGGAAGTGATAGTTTATGCAGCCCTCCCCCTCCTCCTGGCGGTCAGCCCTGCGGGCCGCCTTCCCCCACACCGTCCCCATTCTGGCTGGCTTTCTGGTGCTGGGCGCCACCTATGGGATGCTGATGCAGGCCATCGGCTACGGCCCCCTGTGGTCCGGCCTGTTCAGTGCCATCGCCTTCGGCGGCAGCACCCAGTATGCCGCCGTCCCCCTGCTGGCGGCAGGCTTCGATCCGTTGGAGGTGTTCCTGCTGAGTCTCACCATCAGCGCCCGGCACCTGTTTTACAGCGTGTCCATGCTGAAAAAATACGACGATCTGGGCTGGAAGCGCTGGATGCTGTACTATACTCTCTGCGACGAGACTTTCTCCGTGGTCTCCACCGTGGAGCCGCCGGAGGGCGTGGACACCGGAAAATTCTATCTCTCCATCTCCCTGCTGGATTGGAGCTACTGGATCATGGCCTCCATGCTGGGAGGCGTATTGGGCGGCGTGCTGCCCTTCGACATCTCCGGCATGGATTTCGCCCTGACGGCTCTGTTCGTGGTGCTGTTTCTGGAGCAGCTGCGGCAGAAGCAGCGCCGCCTGCCGGGAGCCATCGGCATTGCCTGTGCCGTTGTGGCCCTGCTGGTCTGCGGCCCGGATAACCTGGTGATCCCCTCTATGGTGCTGATCTTCGCCAGTCTGCTGATAGGGAGGAAAAAGCTATGCGCCTGAACGCCATCCAAACACTCATCATCCTGCTGGCCATCACCGTGGGTACCGTCATCACCCGGTTCCTACCGCCCATCCTGTTCCCCCACGGCAAGCCGCTGCCCAAGTTCCTGCAGGAGCTGTGTACCCTGCTGCCTCCGGCCATGATGGGCCTGCTGCTGGTGTATAGTCTGCGGAACGTCTCCTTCGCCTCCGCCGGTCAGTGGCTGCCGGAGTGCATTGCCATTGCCGTCACCGCCGGACTGCACCTGTGGCGGCGCAATTCCCTCCTGTCCATCGCCGGCGGCACCATCACCTATATGCTGCTGGTGCAGGTGGTATTTGCCTGACGGGCCGGGGTATGCTTGTAGTACGGCCCTGTTTTTATCACATCGCCCCAAGGATGTGGAAGAGATGCACATCGCCATCTGCGATGACGATTCCCGGCTGGCGGCGGAGCCAAACGGGTGGTCATCACCTCCGGCGGCGAGGCCCGGAAGCTGATGATGGCCCGTGCGCTGCACAAAACGCCCCCTTCATGCTGCTGGACGAACCCACCGGCGGCGCTGGATCCGGTGTGGGAGTACGAGGTGTACCGCCGCTTCAGTCACATCTCCGGCGGACGCACCTCTGTCTAAATCAGTCACCGGCTGGCCTCCTGCCGCTTCTGCGACGAGATTCTGGCTGCATCGTCCAGCGGGGCAGCCATCGGCAGCTGCTGGCGGAGGAGGCAGTATGCCCGGCTGTGGCACGCTCAGGCGCAGCATGATACCGATGCCCTGTGACGCCTTATCATTTCCAGTCTATCAAGTAATTTCCCATGACGGAAGATATCCCCCGGAGACAATACCTCCGGGGGATATCTTCTGTCACTTTCTTCAGGCGGACTGTTTTTCCCGCCGCTTGCACTGAATGAAGTGTACCATCATGCACACCAAAAATACCACGCTGAGATAGCCGAACACCGGGAAAATAACGCTGATCAGATCCCCGAAGCCCGCCAGACTGCCGATCCACGACAGCACCGCCGCCGCTGCCAGCGTCAGCTTTTTGTGCTTGCGGAACACCGCCTGCTTCTGCTCCATGTAGGTCAGCATGGCCACCAGCGATGCCAGTGCGTTGCAGAACATACTCAGCAGCAGCACGATGCCGTAAACCGTCCCCAGCATGGGGCTGATGGCCGTGGCCACCGCCACCATGGGCAGCTCCGCCTCAATGGCCGCCGGATACATCGCCATGCTGAACAGGATGCTGGCCGCCACCACCGTCAGCATCACCCCCGCCAGCGTAATGCCCCAGTAGATCACCGAGCGCTTCTTCACCAGCTTGCCGATGGGCGCCATGATGCCGATGCCCCCCAGCAGGTTATAGGCCACAAAGGTCAGGGATGCCACCAGCCATGTGGGCATCAGGGGATTGGTGTTGACGTTCTCCAACCGGAAGATATTCCCCGTGCCGAACTTTATGCAGGCCGCTGCGGCAAAGGCCAGTGTGGCCAGCACCAGCACCGGGATCAGCGCCGAAAAGGCGCTGACCATGCCGGTCACTCCCAGCAGGGCTACCAGCGCCACCGCCAGCATGAACAGGGCGTTGCCGATCCATGTAGGCAGGCCCGTCATCTGCTCTAATAGCGCTCCGGATCCCGCCGCCATAATGACCACCACGCCGAACAGGAAGGCCGCCGCCACAATGCCGGAGGCTGCCCGCAGCCACGGGATATTCCAAGGCACCAGCAGCCGATCCATTTCGTCGGTGTGGGCCACCTGCGTCAGCCGCACCAGCAAAATACCGAACAGGGTAAACAGCACCGCCGCCAGCAGAAAACCCACATAGCCCCAGTTGCCGAAGGCCCCGAAGAACTGCCACAGCTCCGGGCCGGACACGAAGCCCGCCCCCAGAAATACCCCCACATAGGTGAAGGCCAGCGGCAGCGTTTTCATCTCATTCATCTTTCCACTCCTACTCCACGGTTCTTTCAGCGCCGCACCCGCAGCGCTGCTTTGTGTACCATCGATCGCATCGGCATCAATGGCATAATTTCGTTCATATGGATATAGTGTATCGTCTCTCCCCGGTCCTCGTCAACCCCCATTCGCCATATTTTTACTGAATCATTCAACCATTTTCGTTGACGTTCCCGCCCGTAGGATGTATAATGGGCATAAAGTCGGTCTTTGCGGCGCCCAATTTCCACTGTCTGCCGCCGATTTGCACCGATTTATCTGTTAGGTAGTATCGCTTTACGCATATTGATATCAGTCAAAAATTCAGGAAAAGGAGCTGAAACCATGGTCAATCCGATATGTGAGAAGCTGGGCAGCACCCCCTCCATGATCCGTGAGCTGTTCGCCTACGGTCTGCGCCGTTCGGCGGAAGTAGGCCCGGAGCACGTATATGACTATTCCCTGGGTAATCCCAGCATCCCCGCCCCGCAGCCGGTGCAGCAGGCCCTGCTGGATGTGCTGCACGACACCGATCCCATTCAGGTCCACGGCTACTCCATGGCCGGCGGCTTCGACGGCACCCGCCGGGCCGTGGCGGAGGATCTGACCCACCGCTTCGGAATGACCATCCGCCCGGAGGAGCTGTTCTTTACCTGCGGCGCTGCCGCCGCCCTGATCTCCGTCATCCGGGCGCTGACCGTATCGCCGGACAGTGAATTTGTGGCCATCGCCCCCTATTTTCCGGAGTACCTCCCCTTTGTGGAATCCAACGGCGGCAAGCTGGTGTCCGTCCCCGCCGATCTGGACACCTTCCAGATCTCTCTGGACATTTTAGAGGCCCATTTAACGTCCCATACACAGGCAGTTTTGGTCAACTCCCCCAACAATCCCACCGGCGTGGTGTACAGCCGCCAGACGCTGGAGGGGCTGGCGGAGCTTCTTCGCCGCAAGAGTACCCAGTTCGGCCACCCCATCTACCTGATAGCCGACGAGCCCTACCGAGAGCTGGTCTACGACGGCGTGGAGGTCCCCTTCCTGCCCACCATCTATCCCAATACGCTGGTGTGCTACTCCTACTCCAAATCTCTGTCCCTGCCCGGTGAGCGCATCGGCTACGTCTGCGTCCCCTCCTGCGTAGAGGGTCAGGCCGACGTGCTCCACGCTGTAGCCGGGGCCGCCCGCAGCTCCGGCCATGTCTGCCCGCCGACGCTGGTGCAGCTGGCTCTCCAGCGGTGCGCCGATGCCCGGCCGGACTTGGCGGCCTATGATGCCAACCGCCGCCTGCTCTATCGGGAGCTGACCCAGATGGGCTACGAGTGCATCCCGCCGCAGGGCGCCTTCTATCTCTTCGTCCGGGTCCCTGACGGCGACGATGTGGCCTTCTCCCAGCGGGCCAAGCTGGAGCATGACCTGTTGGTGGTCCCCAGCACCGCCTTCCACTGCCCAGGCTTCCTGCGGCTGAGCTACTGCGTCTCCCACGACATGATCCTGCGCAGTCTCCCCGCCTTCCGGGCCATATGGGAGAAGTACCAATAAGACACGCCCCCGTCGGCAAGCGGGAAAGGTATTAAGAAAATAAGAAGCCCCCTGCCAGCAGACAGGAGTAGTTTCAAAAAAGCAAAAAAATCCCGGCAATAAGCGGAAGGTGTATCCATACGACAGGAAACTCCGTCGGCGGAGGACATTTTGCGAATCGTCAGGCGGTGCCATCCTTCGCTCGCCGGTATGCTCTGCTTACCCATTTTCTCCGCACCTGTGACAAGGCGCATCCCTGTGCAGCTTGCTGCCCAGCGGTGCGCCTTGTTTTATATGGCTCTGTGTATGTGCCGCACGCTTTTCTGGAGGCTCTTGTCCTAAGCGCTTTCAGTTTTTTCCTCCGATATCTCAACTTTTTCTTGTATTTTTCGGCAAATGCTCCTATAATAGCTGTATATTTTTTCAAAAAAGAGAGGTGCTTACGCAATGAGCAAGGTCTGTATCCCGCAGGGCTACAAAACCCCGTTGTCTGTCTATGAAATGCAGCGGGCCATTGAGTTTATCAAGAGCAATTTTCAGGTGAATCTCGGCAATGCCCTGAATCTGCGGCGGGTCTCCGCCCCACTGTTTGTGGAAGAAAATTCGGGGTTGAATGACAACCTCAACGGCGTAGAGCGCCCTGTCTCCTTCGATATCCCCGACGTACACGCCACCGGGCAGGTGGTCCACTCTCTGGCCAAGTGGAAGCGGCTGGCTCTGAAGCGCTATCAGTTCCACCCCGGCAAGGGCCTCTTCACCGACATGAACGCCATCCGGCGGGATGAGGTGGTGGACAACCTCCACTCCATCTATGTGGATCAATGGGACTGGGAAAAGGTCATCCTTCGTGAGGATCGGACGGAGAGCTATCTGCGCCAGACGGTGCGGGCCATTATGGGAGCCGTCTGCGAGACCAATGATGCGCTGGACATTGCCTTTCCCAGCCTGCACACCCGCATCGACCGGGACGTGTATTTCATCTCCACCCAAGAGCTGGAGGATCGGTTCCCGGACCTGACTCCCAAGCAGCGGGAGGACGCCATCTGCCGGGAGCACCACACGGTATTTCTCATGCAGATCGGCGGAAACCTGAAACGCTCCGGCCAGCCTCACGATGGCCGTGCGCCGGACTACGACGACTGGCAGCTCAACGGCGACATCCTGCTGTGGAACCCGGTGCTGGAGCGGAGCTTCGAGATCTCCTCCATGGGCATTCGAGTGGACGAGGCGGCGCTGGATCGCCAGCTCACCGCCAGCGGCTGCGACGACCGGCGCACTCTCCCATTCCACCGGATGCTGCTGGCGGGGGAGTTGCCCCTGACCATCGGCGGCGGCATCGGCCAGAGCCGCCTGTGCATGATGATGATCGGCACCTGTCACATCGGGGAGGTGCAGGCCAGTCTCTGGGACCAGGAGACGGTGCAGACCTGCGAAAGCGCTGGTATCATGCTGCTGTAAAGGGAAAATACTGCACAGCGATTTTTGGCAAAAAACGACCCTGTCCGGCTTTGGACAGGGTCGCTTTCTACGCTTACAGAGTTCAGAACTGGATGAGGCCCAAATGCTCCAGCAGAATTTTCAGGCCCATGAGGATCAGGATGGCACCGCCCACCATCTCCGCCTTGTTCTTATACTTCAGGCCAAAGACGTTGCCCACCTTCAGGCCCACGGCGGAGAGGATGAAGGTGATGCAGCCGATGAACAGCACCGCCGCCACGATGTTCACCCCCGGCAGTAGGGCGAGGGTGATACCCACCGCCAGTGCATCGATGCTGGTGGCCACCGCCAGCAGCAGCATGACTCTGGGAGCAAAGGAGGCGTCCGTCGTCTCTTCGTCCTTGGAGAAGGCTTCCTTCAGCATATTGCCGCCAATGACGGACAGCAGGATGAAGGCCACCCAGTGATCCACCGAGGTGATATACTGCTCGAAGGCAGAGCCAAGCAGATAGCCCAGGGCAGGCATCAGCGCCTGAAAGCCTCCGAACCACGCACCCACGATGAGATAGTGCCGCCTTTGCAGCGTCTGCGTGGATAGGCCCTTGCAGACAGAGACGGCGAAGGCGTCCATAGACAGCCCCACCGCAATGAGAAACAATTCTAACAGTCCTATGATGGTTCCCTCCAAAAAAAGAAAATCAGGCACGGTGTGCCTGACCAAAACGCCCAAGCACGACCCCCGCCATACTTGAGTCTCGTTGTTTAAGACAAGCCAGATGGGGTCCCATCAGTCTGTTGACTTGCCACTCGCTGCCGAGCCATCTACTCCCTCAGTATAAGCTTTAGTGTACCATATCCGGCAGAAATGTCAACCTTTTGACGCAAATTCCCCCTGTCATGCCGGAAAAAGTTTTTGTTGACAAATCAACATTTGCGTGGTATGATACGTCACGCTTGTTGATTTATCAACATTTAAGGAGGAGCCACCATGCAGCAGCGCTTCGAGACCTTTACCGTGCTGATCGCCAAAATCAGCCGCAGCATTCGCCGCATCAAGGCGGAGGAGATGTCCGAATTTCATTTGAAGGGGCCTCACGTCTCGTGTCTTTATTATCTGACGCAGCTGGGGCCGCTAACCGCCGGGCAGCTGTGCGACCGGTGCGAGGAGGATAAGGCCGCCGTGTCCCGGTCGCTGGAATATCTGGAGCAGAACGGCTACGTCACCCGGCCGGACAAGCGATACCGCAGTCCCCTGACGCTGACGGAGAAGGGGCAGGAGACGGGCCGGGCCATTGCAGGGAAGATCGACCGGCTGGCGGAGGCCGCCAGCGAGGGTCTGACACCGGAGCAGCGGCAGGTCATGTACGACGCCCTAACCTGCATCAGCGGCCATCTGGAGCGCTTGGCAGCCCCCCGAAAATCACAGAACGGAGAAACAGACTTATGACCAGGATCATCATAGATTCCACCATCGACCTGCCGGAGCAGTACCGCAGGCAGGTACACATCGTACCCCTGACCATCCACTTCGGGACGGAGGAGCTGCTGGACGGCGTGGACATCGACCGCCAGCGTTTTTATGAGCGGCTGGTGGAGTCGGACGTGCTGCCCACCACCAGCCAGCCCTCCCCTGACGCTTTCGCCCAGCTGTTCGATCAGGTGGAGGCCGCCGGGGACAGCGCCGTGGTGCTGACCATCTCCCACAAGCTGTCCGGCACCTATCAGAGCGCCTGTATCGCCGCTGAGGGGCGGGAGCGCATCTTCGTGGTGGACACCATGTCCGCCTCCATCGGCTCCGGTATCCTGGCCCGGTACGCCATTGACAACGCCCATCTGCACGCCGGAGAGCTGGCGGCGTTGCTGGAGCGGCGGCGGCAGGACGTGTGCATCATCGGGCTGGTGGACACGCTGGAGTATCTGAAAAAGGGCGGGCGCATCTCCAAGACCGCTGCCTTTGCCGGGGGGCTGCTGAACATCCACCCGGTGCTGACCCTGACGGACGGCGAGGTGACCATCATCGGCAAGGCCCGTGGCTCCCGGCAGGGCAACAATCTGCTGGTGCAGAAGATCCACGAGAGCGGCGGCATCGACTTTTCCATGCCCCTGCTGCTGGGCTATTCCGGGCTCAGCGACGCCCTGCTGCAAAAGTATGTGGCCGACAGCGCCCCTCTGTGGGAAAACGGCACGGAGGCGCTGGAGTCCGTGTGCATCGGCAGCGTCATCGGCACCCACGCCGGTCCAGGTGCCGTGGTGGCGGCCTTCTTCCGGCGGGGAGAAAAATAATAGGAAAGCCCCGCCCTCCCCATTAGGGAGGGCGGGGCTATGTTTTGGCAGTCAAAACAAAAATCAGGCGGAGAAGCAGCTGCTCCTCCACCTGATTTTTCTATTCCGCCCCCTCGGTGGCCCGCTGCACCACATGACGGGTGATGCGGGCGGTGAGCCCCCACAGGGGGTAGGGCAGCCCATCATACACCGGTACCTCCGCCTGCCCCGGTGTCCACCGGTAGTCCGGCGGCGCCTGCACCCGGGCATAGGGGAATTGCTCTGCTCCCACCGGCAGCAGGGGATACCGGTACACCTCCGGCGGATGGGCCGCCAACCAGTCCAGCGACACCAGAAACGTCTGCCGCACCTCGGCGGGGTTCAGCCGCAGCCGCTCCAGCGCCGCCGGGGCCACCTGTCCCAGCACCGGGTGCATCAGGGCCTCGGAGCGCAGGTGCAGGAAGTCCGCCCGGCCCAGCAGCCGGATGTCCTCCGGGGGGATGCCCAGCTCCTCCCACGTTTCCCGCAGGGCACACTGCTCCGGCGTCTCCCCCGGCTCCATGCGCCCACCGGGGAAGCAGACCTCCCCGCTGTGGTGGTGCAGGGCAGGGGAGCGCACCTCATACAGCAGGCTCAGACCCTCCGCCGTCTCCGCCACCGGCACCAGCACGGCATAGGCGGCGGTGGCCCCCAGCAGGCCCGGCACATGGCCGGAAAAGGCCGCCTGTAATTGTTTCAGCTCTATGGAACATCCCTTCTTTCATGCCGGCATCAATGCTACCTATTATAATAGAGTCTGCCCGGTGCCGTCAACCGCTTTGATGCTGCGGCATATGCTGTATTGGGGCTGCGGCCCCACCGACTATCGAACAGGAGTGGATGTCATGGCAAGCTTTACCAACTTCGCCACCTTGATCTATAACGGCGGCACCTCCAATTCCAACACCGTCACCGGTGAGCTGCTGGAGACGCTGACCCTCACCAAGACGGCGGCCAGCAGCCGCTACACCGCCAGAGACAACGTCACCTACGTGCTGTCGCTGGTGAACGGCGGCACAACGCCCCTGACGGAACTGGCACTGACGGACAATCTGGGTGGCTACGCCTTCGGCACGGACACCGTGTACCCGCTGACCTACAACGAGGGGACGCTGCGGGTATATGTCAACGGTGTCCTGCAAACGACCCCCACAGTGACGGCAGGGCCTCCCCTGACCGTCACCGGTCTCACCGTCCCCGCCGGAGGCAATGCGCTGCTGGTGTACGAGGCCGCTGTTACCCGCTATGCGCCGCTGGATCAGGAGGCCGCCATCACCAACACGGCCACCGTCACCGGCGGCGGTCTGGCAGCGCCCCTGACGGCGCAGGCCACACTGGCGGCGGCCCAGCGGGCGGACCTCACCGTCAGCAAGGCCATCTGCCCCGCCACCGTCACGGAGAGCGGACAGCTGACCTATACCTTCGTCCTCCAGAACTTCGGCAATACCGCCGCCACGGCAGGGGACAACGTGATCCTGACGGATACCTTCGACCCGGCCCTCACCGGCCTGACGGTGACGTATAACGGCGATGCGTGGAAGGAAGGAGACAACTACACCTACGATGCTGCCACCGGCACCTTTGCCACCATTGCCGGGCAGATCACCGTCCCGGCGGCCACCTATACCCAGGAGACGGATGGCACCTATACCGTCACCCCCGGCACCACCACAGTGACCGTCACCGGCACCGTGTAACGCTGCATCGGAAAAAGCAGGGCGCTTGTCCTGCTTTTTCTGCATTGGCAACCAAAGACAACCCCCGGCTCTGCCGGGGGTAAAAATAGCCTATGGCGAGGGGAAAAGAAGACAAGAAAAAGTCTCCAAGTTAGAGTGAAGAAAAGGTTTGCCGACCAAAGCTTACAAGAACAAGGAGAGTAATTCATGAAAGAAGTAGATGTAAGTAGCTTAGAACATACCAGCTGGCGTTGTCAATACCATGTGGTGTTTGCGCCGAAATATAGGCGAATGGAGGTTTACGGAAAGATAAAAGAGGACATAGGGATCATACTGCGGAAGTTGTGCCAGCAAGTGGATACGGCAGGCCGCAGCAAGAAAGCGATCAAGGCGTACATACAGAACCAGTTGGAGGAGGACAAAATATCCGACCAAATTAGCATAAAGGGATTTATAGACCCGCTTACGGGTAGTAAGAATCCCAAGGCATAAATAAAAACCCATAAGGGCTTCGTCCGTAATAGGCCCTTACAGGGCCTGGTCAACCCTCCGGCTTAGCCGGAGATTTTGATTTTTATCCCTTTTACCTTTTGTGTTGATATAAGCCTATCCGCCAAATCCTTCGTCGATTTAACGGAACTCTAAGCACATGAAAAGGAGCAAGGTATATTTCAACCTTGCTCCTCCTATGGGATATATACTATTCAGTTCGACAAATTGAAATTGGCTAATCTATTTACTCAACATTGTTATAGACTTCAATGCCAAGGATTTTTACTATCGTTCCCTCAAGGTAATCATTTTCGGACGTGGCTTCTGGGTCTATTCTATGCACATTCTCAACTTGATACAGGATAGCATTATATACAACTGTGCCGCCGTCTTTCAGACGCATAGGAATGGGTATCAAAAGAACGATAGCCAACAAGATGCAAATACCTGTAACTACTTTTTTTCTCATATTATCACACTCCTTTGTCAAACTGGAATTTGGCTAGCTGCTTCATTATTTGTATAGACGGAAAAACCAGCAAATTGTTCCGACTTTTCTATATTATACAATATTTTTGTGTTACTTTCAAGGTATGAAAAGATGCCGAAGTTGCCTTCGGCTCTTTTCGGTGCCCTGCATCGGTTAAACTTGTACTGGAATGATGCCCTTGGTATCAAGTCCCAACTTCTTACTCTTAAGTTCCTTGTATGTAATCGGGTCGTTGATGCGATTACATATAAGGGAGTACAGTTCATCTACCATCTGCTTGGTGGTGAGGCCTTTGTTCTTTTCTAACCACCAGAAGAGCATGATGTCACAATCGAGGTATTTCGTGGCGGGTAGGTTCTCTTTGCCAAATATAGGGGCAGGAACGAAGCAAAAGAAATTGTTACACATAATTCACGATCATACATAGCAACACTTATCTTGAAAAGGGACTGATTTTTTTGGGGGAGAGACGGAAACATCCCCCGCTGTACAGTGAGTACAGTGGGGGATGTTTGCATCAGAAGTCGATGGTGCCGTCCAGAACCCGCAGGTCGTATGGCTCGTAGGTTACGTGGCGGTACTTCTCCACGTCCAGCTTCACGCCGGTCCAATCGGAGTGGATCTCGCCGTTCTGCTTGATGAGGATATCGTACAGAATGTCGTAGGTGATGCCGTCGTCGCCAGTCTCCACGATGGTGGAATAGGGAAGGGTCTTGTGGTAGGTCATGTGAAGGCCCTTATACTCGAAGTGGAAGCCGTTGCGCATCCGGCAGCCGTCCAGCCCCTTGTAGGTGAACTGCTTCTTCAGGTCCTGAAGGATCTTGTCGTGCTCCTCTTCATAGAGGTTCTCCGGAGTGGTCTCGGTGTAGTCGTAGCGGAACTGGATGGGGATGCGGTAGGGTAGGAAGCGCTCCACGTAATCCGTCAGCTTCTGGGCGGGGTAGTTCTTATACAGCACGCAGTTGATGCGGGTGGGGCAGGCGATGCGGCCCACTACCTCGTCCGGGGACTCCTCCACGTACTTCACCAAATGGCGGGAGATGTTGATGCAGGTGATCTTGTCCCGGTTGCGCTTCGTGAAGGCGATCATCTCGTCGGCGGAGTATTTCTGCTGCACGGGGAAGGTGGTGTTGATAAAAATTCTGTGGGTGTTGGGAATGGCGTCCAGCATCTTCTGGAGGGATCCCAGATCTGCCAAGGGCTCGCCGCCGGTAAAGACGAAGTCACAGCGGGGCGTGATCTCATCCATGGTGTGGATGCTGCGGAGAATGGCATCCAGACTGAAGCCGGAGCAGTCGGCATACTCCTTTTTGTTGATGCAGAAGGGGCAGTGATTGTTGCAGTCGTAGGGAACAAAGACGGTGACGGTAGCGCCGCCTTCCCGTGTCTTATAGGGATTGCTCATATTGTTCAAGCCAGCCTCTCAAAATAAGTCGTTCCCGATTAGTCTATACCAAATGGCGCAAAAAAGCAAGAAATATCTGCAAAAATAGACTGTTTACTTATTAACAATACTGGAAGCGGAGGGAAATATCGGAGACTTTGGCAATATGAAGAAAATGAAGAGATGTGAGCAGAGGAGGTGTCATGCTGCGGCGTGATGGATTTCGGGCATGGTGATGTACATTCACCTATGTGTTATATGATCTGGATTTTGCGGAATATCCTTGCGAAAAATGTTGACTTCGCACAATTTGTGCGTTATTGTAAATATAAAGAGGAAAAACAGGGCCGGAGAAGGGAGCTGACAATGTGGAAAAAACACAAGCACCTGTTCCTGTTTCCTGTGGCGGTGCTGGGCATACTTGCTGTGTGCTGGACATCAGGACAGGTGAGCGAGTTTAACAAGTGGTATCTCATCATCGCCGGGACAGTGGGGCTATACTGCTGGGTGTCGGAGCTTGTGGAACTCGTGCGGGAGCGGAAGAAGGAGAAGGAAGAGCCGTAAGGGCCGAGGAACCGATCCTGTAAGCTTCAGACCGGGCGGGAGGGAAGAGCAGTACCCTTCCGCTTTTTCATTTTGTGGCTTGTAAAAAACGGCGTTTTGTGATATGGTAGGGTAAAAGAATTTGCGGGGGGATCACGGATGAGCACCAGCTTTAAGACCAGTATGTTCGGCGGCTTTGACCGCAGCGATGTGATCGCATATATTGAAAGGACCGGCCGGGAGTACGAGGAGCGTGTGGCGGCGCTGGAGGCGGAGAACGAGACCCTCCGGAAGGAGAACCAGACGCTGGAGAATACCCAGCGGGTGACACAGGCGCAGCTGCTGAAGATGCAGGACAACGAGGAGACCTGCCGCCGTCTGCGCCGGCAACTGGCGGATGCGGAGGCCCGGAATCAGGAGCTGGAGCAGCGCTGCGCCCAACTGAAGGTACAGGCGGACGAATACGAGTCTCTGAAGGACCATGTGGCCCAGATCGAGATCAGCGCCCACCGCCGCACGGAGCAGTTCCGGGAGGAAGCCGTGACCCGGCTGCGTCAGCTGGCGGCCCGGCAGCGGGAGTGGTGCCGCACGGCGCAGGCGGACTATGAGCAGATGAATTGCCAGCTGCTGGAGCGCTTACAGCAGGCAGAGCAGACGCTTCGCCAGCCGGATATGAGCAGCTTCCGGCGGATGGAGGAGGGCCTGACGGCGTTGGAAAAGGGCTTGACGGCGCCGGAGAAAGCCGGGGAATAAGACGGACGGGGGGCATCCGGCAGGATGCCCCTCTTTTTGTGGAAAATAGCGATTGACAGACAATGCTCGGCATGATAAGATGGCGCTACAATCCAAGGGGCGCTGGTGCAAGCCGGCTGAGATGAGACGTATCGCCGTCCGGTCCCTCGAACCTGATCCGGGTAATGCCGGCGTAGGAATGCGATCATAGGGATTTTATGTTCCGCATTGCGACGCCTGCATGGCTCGCCATGCGGGAATTTTTTTAGGAGGAGATCCGAACACATGAAAAACAATAAGACCCGTACCCTCTGTGAGGCCGCCATTTTTATCGCTATGGCGGAGATTTTGAGCTTTATCAAGCTCTATGAGTTCCCCAACGGCGGCTCTGTCACGCTGGAGATGTTGCCTATCATCCTGTTCGCCGTCCGGTATGGCTGCGGCTGGGGCGCCGGCGCCGGCTTCGTATTCGGCACCGTGACCTATCTCATCGGCAACAAGTTCTCCATCGACTGGACCACCATCATCTGCGACTACTTCCTGGCCTTCACGGCGCTGGGCTTTGGCGCAGGCCTGCTGGCCCGCCGGAAGTGGAGCGTGTTCTATGGCACCGTCATCGGCGGTGTGCTGCGGTTTTTGGCCCACTACATCATCGGCGCCGTGGTGTGGGGCAAGTATATGCCCGATGAGTTCTTCGGCATGACCATGACCAGCCCGTGGTTCTACTCCCTGCTCTATAACGGAAGCTATATGCTCCCCAGCATCATCCTGTGCCTGGTGGTCTTTGCGGCGCTGTACAAGCCCCTGAAAAAGTATTTCACGGCGGAGGACCTGAAGCTGGCTCAGTGATGACCGGATGACAGCTTTCCGGGGCCGGGGAGACCCGGCTCCGGAAAAACTTTCAGGAGATTTGAAAAAAGTGTTGACAAAACACAGGAAGCGTGTATAATATAGCTTGTTCGTCAGAACACAGCGGGATTGTGTAAAGGTAGCACAGCGGACTCTGACTCCGTATGTGAGGGTTCGAATCCTTCTCCCGCTGCCACAAAGGCTTTCGGCAATCGCCGGAGGCCTTTCTTTTTATCGTGTAAGTTCATAGCGCAAAAAGCAGGAGGGGACGCAGAGCGTCCCCTCCTGCTTTTTGTGGAGAAAGTGGGGCCTGCCGGGATAAAGGCAGGTCCCTTTTTTCATAATATGCAGTAGGAGGTGAGGCGGATGACGGATGCTAAGCGAGGAGCGATGCTGCTTCTTTTGGGGCTATTCACGGCGGTTCTCCTGTACCCGACGCTCCATGAGGGCGGACATATTCTGGTGACGCTGCTGCTGGGCGGCCGGGTAAGGGAGGTACGGCTGGGAGCCGCCGCCAGCGTCCTTTGCGGCGGACTGCGCCATGGGGAACTGGCGGCCGTGGCCTTCGGCGGGGTAGGGCTGCCGCTGGCGCTGGCGATGCTGCTTCGACCGAGGCACTTTCCGCTGTGGTATGTGGTGCAGTTGGTGAAGGGAATCTCGGTGCTGGCAATACTGCTGTCCCTTATTTCGCTTATAGGATGCAAATATGGCGTTATCGTGGAAAATGATGATATAATGAACGTAGTACGGCTGTGGCCGGAGGGGAGAGGGGTTTGTCTTGTTCTGCTGTGTGCCGGACTTTTGCTGTCAGTGGGCAGCATCTGCGCCGCAAGGCCGGTGCAGCGGGTGGGAGAATACTTCGGCATAGCAAAAAAATAGGAGCACGATGGCCCCTTGAACCCTCATCTTGCGTAGAACGGTTGGTTCTTAACATCGACGAGATTTTGCTTTCTTCTACATTATAGCGATGAGCGAGTGTCTTGTCAATGAAAAATGTTCACGGATCGTTAATAAGATTGTCATTTTCCTGACTTACAGAACGGGCAGAAGCGTTCACATTTCCGGCACTTGCCAAAAATGCCAAAATATGGAAATCTCTACCAGAGAAAAGGGGCTGCATCATGTCGAAAAAGAGAGCGTACATACGCAAACGAAGAAGCGTTCATCTTCGCTGCCGGCAAAAGGCGGAGAACGCCCGAAAGGTACGAAGTCGGCAGAAGCCTGTCCAGTCCCCGGAGCCTGCGTCTGTGACCTTTCAGGCGGCGGCAACCCTGTGGCACCGGACAAATGTGGCCCGTTACAAGGGCGCCACCGCTGTAAAATATGAGAATCTGCTGCGAAGCCACATCCTGCCGGAGTTGGGGGCTCGGCAGCTGGAGGAGATAAACACGCTGCTGCTGGCGGATTTTATGAATGCCAAGCTGCACTGCGGGCGACTGGACCATAGCGGCGGCCTGTCGTCCTCCTATGTCCGCAGCATGATGCTGCTGGTGCTGGACATTATGGAATTTGCCGCCGCGGAGGGCCTGTGTCCGCCCGTGAAAACCACGCTCCAGACACCGGCGGCGAATCGACAGGAGGTGGTGATCCTGGACACCGATGCCCTCCGGAGGCTGGAGACGTACCTTCTGGCTAAGCCGGACATCACCGGCACAGGGATCCTCATTTCACTGCATACGGGCCTTCGCATCAGTGAGGTCTGCGCCCTGCGGTGGGAGGATATCGACTTTCGGAAGGCCGTTCTTCATGTCCGCTCCACCGTGGCCCGTGTCAGGGGAACCGATGGCGGAACCGCCACCAGACTCATCATCGACACCCCGAAAACCAAGTCGTCCCTACGGGATATCCCCCTGTCCCGACAACTGATGGCGGTGCTCCTGCCCCTGTATGAAAAACGCCGTTCGGAGTACGTCATCTCCGACAAGAGCGGGTTTGTGAGCCCACGGACCTACGAATATCGGTTTCATCGGGTACTGGATCGGTGTGGCCTGCCGTCCATCAACTACCATGCTCTGCGCCATACCTTTGCCACCCGTTGCATTGAACTGGGAGTGGACGTCAAGACACTGAGCGAGATTTTAGGCCATGCCAACGTTTCTACCACGCTGAACACCTACGTCCACTCCTCCATGGAGCGGAAGCGGGAACAGCTGGAAAAGCTTTTTGTAGAATCATACTGACTGCATAACAAACGGCCAAAGGAGGGTTTCAAGCCCATCTTTTGGCCGTTTTGCGTTAAGAACCAACCGTTCTACGCAAGATGAGGGTTTATTTTTGCCCTCCCACTAAACGTTCGTTTGATTGCGTGGACAAGGACTGCTGAAACAGGAAAAGGAATGTAAACGATGGAAAACGCCCAGCGGAAACGGGAGATCCTTGACGTCTGCCTTGCGACATTCATCCGTCGGGGGCTGTATGAGACCAGTGTGAGAGACCTGAGCAGAGCACTGGCTCTGCAATCAGGAGGGATCTACTATTGGTTCAAGGACAAGGATGATGTGGTGGTGACCTGTGCCGAGGAGGCGGCTCTGCGGCTGGAGGAGCATTTGATCGCCCCGGCCCTGCAGGATATCCGGGAGCCGGATCGGATGATGGAACGGCTGCGGCTGCGGGCAGATGAGCTGCGGCCGATGATGAAGTTCTTTGCCAGCGTGTGCGCCTGCAGCCGGTACGAGGAACGGCTGCGCCCGGTGCTGGGACGCCTTGCAGAGAGATATGAAAAATATGCCGCACGCTTTGCGTCGGAGCTTCACTGTGAGCTTCAGGAGATTGCTCCCTATGTGTATTTTGCCATCACCACGGTGACGGACTATATGATCTTCGGGGAGGCAAGCTATATCGAACCCCAGATCCGACTGATCAAGTCGGCTATCAGGAGTATTTTGGAAAAAGACGATACGGAGAGGACAATATGAAGATCAAATTAGCGCTATTGGACAGTGACCAGAATTATTTGAATCGGATCGTAACGGCGTTCAACATCAAGTACGCCGACAAGCTGGAGATATACTCCTTCACCAAGCTGGAGAGCGCCATGGCGGCGCTGGAGCCGTCCCGCATCGATGTGCTGGTGGCCAGCGATACCTTTGTCGTGGAGAGCAGTGCGCTGCCGAAGCGGTGTCAGCTGGCCTATTTTGTGGAGTCGGCGGACGTGGACTCGGTCAACGACCAGCGGGCCATCTGCAAATTCCAGAAGGCGGACCTGATCTACCGGCAGATCCTCAGCATCTATTCCGAGTACGCCGGGAGCGCCTCCGGGCTGAAGCTGGGGGATGATTCCTGCAAGGTCATCGCTTTCACGTCTCCCTGCGGAGGCGTTGGCAGCTCCACCATGGCGGCGGCCTGCGCCCTGCACTATGCCGCCCGTGGAAAGCGGACGCTGTATCTGAATTTTGAGCGCTTCGGCTCGTCGGATGCCTTCTTCGCTGCGGAGGGGCAGTTTGACATGAGCGGCATCATTTTTGCGCTGAAGAGTAAAAAAACAAACCTCTCCATGAAAATGGAGAGCTGTGTCAAGCAAGACCCCAGAGGTGTGTATTTCTATTCCCAGTCCAAGGTGGCGCTGGATATGCTGGAGCTGGGAGCCGATGAGATCGGACGGCTGATTTCTGAGGCCAGACTGTCCGGGAACTACGAGTATGTCATCGCTGATCTGGAATTTGGCATGGATCGGGCGTCACTTCAAATTTTGCGGCAGGCCGGTGCCATCGTCTGGACCGGCGACGGCTCGGAGATATCCAACCGGAAGCTGGCACGGGCCTATCAGGCGTTGGCAATCTTAGAGCAGAACGCAGAGGTGCCGCTGACGGCACGGATCGCATTGATCTACAATAAATTCAGCAACAAGTCCGGCACGGCCGTGACCGGCACGGAGCTTCGGAGCATCGGCGGTGCGCCACGGTATGAGCACGCATCCACGGCGCAGGTTCTGGAGCAGCTGGCTCCCAAGGAACTGTTTGATAAGATCCAGTAAGGCGGTATAGAAGATGAACTATGAGCAGGAACAGCAATTTGCGGCCGAGGTAAAACGGTATGTGACGGAGCATCTGCCTCTCAGCCAGATCAGCGACAGCGAGCTGCAGCAGCAGATCGAGGATATCGTGGAGCAGCGTATCGGAGCGGGGTACTGCTCCATCGAGCAGCGGGTCTCCATCGTGGAGCAGGTGTATAGCTCCATCCGTGGCTTTGGCCTGCTGGACTCCATCATCAAGGATGACACCATCACGGAAGTGATGATCAACGGGCCTGAAAACGTATTCATCGAGCAGAATGGACGGCTGTTCAAGCTGGACAAGCAGTTCGAGAGCCAGCGGAAGCTGGAGGATATCATCCAGAGGATCGTGGGCCTTGCAGGCCGTGAGGTCAATCAGGCCAACCCTATCTGCGACACCCGGCTTCCCGACGGCTCCCGTGTCAATGTGGTGCTGCCGCCCATTGCCCTGTGCGGCCCCACGGTCACCATCCGAAAGTTCTCCAAGACCCCTATGACCATTGCCAAGCTCATTGAGTACGGGTCGCTGACGCAGGAGATCGCAGACAAGCTGCAAATGCTGGTGGAGGCCAAGTATAACATCTTCATCAGCGGAGGTACCGGCTCCGGCAAGACCACCTTCCTGAATGCGCTGTCGAACTACATCCCCAAGGATGAGCGTGTCATCACCATCGAGGACTCGGCGGAGCTGCAGATCGAGGGCATCGAGAATCTGGTCAGTCTGGAGACTCGCAACGCCAATGCCTCTGGTGCAGGACAGATCACCATTCGGGACCTGATCAAATCGTCGCTGCGTATGCGCCCGGAGCGCATCATCGTGGGTGAGGTCCGTGGCGGCGAGGCGCTGGATATGCTGCAGGCCATGAACACCGGCCACGACGGCTCACTCTCCACCGGCCATGCAAACTCCACCGAGGATATGCTGAGCCGCTTGGAAACCATGGTCCTTCAGGGTGCGGCAGGCCTTCCGCTGGAGGCCATCCGCCAGCAGATCGCATCGGCGGTAGATATCATTATACATCTTTCCAGGCTGCGTGACAAATCCAGAAAAACCATGGAGATCACCGAGGTGGTGGGCTATGAGGACGGCCGGATTGTGCTCAACCCGCTCTATGTGTTTGAGGAGGATGAGAACAGCACCCTGACGAAGGTGTCCGGTCGGCTGAAACGGACGGAATATGCAATGAAGAACGACCACAAGCTGCGGCTGGCCGGATTTCAGGAAACGATATAGGTGATTTTATGGGGAAGAGCAAGAAAAAAGAAAAGTATGTCCCGCTGACCGGCCTGACCGGTATTGGAGAGGACTATAACATCTACATCATGGCCCCACGGGAGAAGATCATCGGGTATCTGATCGGCTTCGTGGCGGGATTCCTGGCGGCGCAGATCATGTTTGGCGTTGTCATTGCCAGCATTGTGATCGGTGTAGCGGTGGGCTTCTACGCCATCCCCGTGTACCGGCGGTACCTGCAGGAAAGGCGCCGGAAGGCGATCCTGCTGCAATTCCGGGATATGCTGGACTCGCTGAGCAACTCCTTCTCTGCCGGTAAAAACACCCCGGATGCCTTCACGGATGCTTACAGCGACCTGAAGCTGGCCTACGGTGAGCAGGCTCCCATCGTGAAGGAGATGGCCATCATCGTCAGCGGACTGCACAATAACTTCGTCATCGAGGACCTGCTGCGGGATATGTCCGCCCGCTGCGGCATCGACGATATCAACAGCTTTGCCGAGACCTTCGCCGTCTGCAACCGGCTGGGCGGCAACCTGAAGAAGGTGGTGGTGGACAGCCGGGATATCATCAGCGATAAGATCGAGATCGAGATGGAGATCCAGACCACCGTGGCTGCCAACAAGAATGAGATCAACATCATGTGCGTCATGCCCTTTGTCATCATCGCCATGATGGGGACGCTGGGACAGGCATCCATCACGGCCAATACGCCGCTGAACGTTCTGGTGAAGCTGATCGCCATCTTCATGTTTGTCATTGCGTATAAGCTGGGCCGGAAGATCACGGATATCAAGGTGTAAAGGGGTGGAGAAATGAGCTTTGTTGTTGCCTACGCTTTGGCAGGAGCGGGAACGCTGCTGGTGGTGCTATGGGTCATGCTGTACCTCCGGTACAGCAGCCAGTACGACGTCATGATCGCCGCCATCGATAAAAAGCAGTTTTTCCTCCCGGAGATCTTCTTCATCGGCTTCGGGTTCATGGATATGTTCAAGGTGAACCTGAAAACGGAGGCCGGGCGAAAAAAGGAAAAGAAGATCGCTGAGATCTACGGCGAGAAGTACGCCGAGTACTACCACAACTGCATCGTCGGCGGACAGATCACCTATGCGCTGACGGTTGCGCCGTTAGGTCTGTTCATCGGGGCTATGACCAACGACATGACCTTTGCCATTCTGGCGGTGGCTGCGGCTGCGGCGCTGATCGTCTATCTGGATATGGAGGTCAGCAGCGCCGTGGAGAGGAAGCACGACGAGATACTCTCCGACTATCCGGAGACCCTCTCCAAGCTGACGCTGCTGGTGAATGCAGGCATGGTGATCCGTGAGGCGTGGACCAAGGTAGCCTATACCTGCGACCGGGCCATGTATAAGGAGATGCAGCTGACCAGCGAGGAGATGAACAACGGTGTCTCGGAGCTGGATGCTCTGCACAACTTTGCCCAGCGCTGCTCCGTGAAGGAGATCCGGAAGTTCGCCTCCATCCTGTCGCAGAACATTCAAAAGGGCGGCTCGGAGCTGACCATGAGCCTGCGCTATATGAATGAGGAGAGCTGGGAGGAGAAGAAGCACCGGGCCAAGCGCAAGGGCGAGACGGCCGGAACGAAGCTGATGATCCCCCTGATAATTATGTTCGTGGGCATCCTGTTTATGATCATCGTACCGATTTTTTCCAATATGCTGTGATGTTCCGCAGAGGGTGCTCTGTTGAATATAAATAGAAAATACATAAGGAGGAACGACTTAATGAAAATGAAGTTGTTGCGGGGTTATTTCCGTGCAAAGGGTCTGCTGGAGGACTTTGCCAAGGAGGAGAGAGGTGCGGCCGACATCATCGCCATCATTCTGATCATCGTTGTGGTCGTGGCGCTGGCTGGAATTTTTAGAGAGAAAATAACAGAAATTGTTGAGAAGCTTATGGATCGAATCAAAGATGAAACGTTGAACTCCTAAGTCGATGTATATCTATCCGTACACCGCAGAAATGCGGTGTACGGATAGCGCCCCGAAGAAGCGGAAGGAGTGGAGAAATGAAAGGCATTTTGCGGGAAAAGTGGAATAGTGAGAGCGGCTCGGCGCAGATCATCGAAATGACTCTGATTTTTCCAATCGTTCTGTTTGTGCTGGGCTTTCTGATCTATGTGGGCAGCTATGTGCTGCAAAGCACCGCCATGTATACCGAGGCGCAGAAGATCGCCGTAATAGCGGCCAGAGAGGGGCAGATGCCCGGCTATGAGAACTTCTTCGCCGGCACGGGGATCACCACAAAGACGGATTTTGACTGGAGCGACGGCTATATGCCCGGCAAGGATATCATCAATGAGGTCATGAAGGTACATGACCCGTACCGGTACTGGGGAAAGGGCTTTTTGAAGAGCGAGAATAAAACGACGATGGAAAAGGCCCTGCGGCAGCTCATTGCCGAGAACTCGTTTCTGGCGGGGACCAATGTGGACTGCACCATCAGCGCCTCCGCCGACCCACTGGCACCGGCCATCAAGGTGAACGTGGTGAAGCACCTGAGCGCACCGGGCTTCCTCCGGCAGCTGGGGCTGACGTCGTCGCTGGATATCAGCGTTACGGCGGTGGCGGTGGTCAACGACACGTCGGAGTTTATCCGCAATACGGATATGGTCTATGATCTGGGGACCTACCTATGGGAGAATCTGAAGTTTGGCGACAGCAACCAGACCATGAGTCAGCGGGTGGCGATCTTCAAGCAGAAATTCACGGATGCACGGGCGAAGTGGGGGTTATGACAGCATGATCGACTTTTTTGAAAAAACCAAGGGCAGCATCAGCCTGTTTCTGGCGCTGATCATGCTGCCCATGATGACGGTGGCGGGACTGATCGTGGACGGAGCCAGGATCTCTGCGGCCAAGGCATCCCTGTCCGGCGCCGGTGATCTGGCTATGAATGCCGCTCTGTCGGAGTACGACCAGATCCTGTACGACGTGTACGGCATCTTCGCCGTCTCGGAGAACATGGAGGAGCTGCAGAATAACGTCTCCCGATATTTTGCCAACTCCATCGACAACACCGGGATCCTCAACGACAGCGACTCCTATACACGAGAGTTTATCAACAGCATCTTCTCCTCCTTCTCCGGGGATGAAATGGAGTTCAACAACATCGTTGACTTGAAAGCGGACCGGTTCACGCTGCAGGGCGTGGAGTCGTCAGCCATCGGAAATCCCAAGGTGCTGGAGCGCCAGATCGTCGATTATATGAAGTATCGGGGCCCCATCAACATCGGCAAGGGCCTGTTGACGAAGCTGGGCTGCATCGGTGAGACCTCTAAGCAGACAAAGGCCATCGAAGCCAAGGTGAATTACGATCAGAAGCTGGACACAGTCCAGGATGCCTGCAAGAAGGCCTATGAGGCCATCAACGAATACAATGATCTGATCGGCGGTAATTCGAAGTTTGCCTCCAACGAGTATCTCAATCAGCTTTCGCAGGATATCGACAGTGCGAAAAAAGATGTGGCGGACATGGTGAAGTATCTGGTGGCCTACAACAGCTCGGAGCTGAACGTACCGCCGCTTATCAATGAAAGGCCCAGCAGCCTTGATTCCCTGAGAGTCATTATTTTGAAGGACCAATGGGCAATCTTCAAGGTGGATTCCGCAACACGCAAGGAGGTGGAGTCCTACTATAAAAAGTCGAAAGCAGCAAATAGAGAGCTGGATACCATGGCCTATATTGAAGGGAAGCTGGCGGAGAGAGGCATCAAGGTCGTGCCGGTGGAAAATGGAGACTATGGGATTGACTTTGGAATAAACTATGACGAAAAGATGCTCAAGCTGGAGATCACACAGTCCACAGACTTGGGCAAAGAGATCGGCTATGTAAAAATCTACAAGGAGCTCCCAAATGTAAAGAGCAGCTTTACATATGCGCTGATGTACGGAATGTATGCCGAGAAGCTTCCTGATGAAATGAAGGTGCCTGATAAAAAAACGGAGGCATACACAGAACTCGCTATGTTCCTTGGCGAGGGAGGAAGCTGGGCAGAGCTATGGGGTGAAAACGCCACAGAGAAGGGTCGGTCGGCTGCATCCAAGCTGTACGCTTGGGACAAGGACATCAGTGCCATAACCGGTGCGCTGGAAAAGGCAGACACGGCGCTGGCAGCGGTGCTGCAGAATGTAGATGAGTTGGACGAGGCCCGGACCAACTGGGCCAATAAGGTGGATAACCTTTCGGAGGGCGACGTCAAGACCTCCATGCAGGGCGAATATGAGAATGCCGCCAAGGACATCAATAAGGATGCCATCAACAGCCTGCGGGCGCTGGTGGATACCTACAAGAAGCATTTTGACTCCGTCAAGTCCGTCGTCGAGGGCATCAAGCTGTACGACAAGCCCATCTGCCGGGAGGACTATGGCTCGGTAGATTATAAGGACGAGTTCAGTTCCTCCATCGGCAAGAATGATTTCACGGAGCTGGGGCAGATCGAGTCCCAGGCGACGCAGATCATGAACAGCAAATATACCGGCCAGAGCGTCAGCAGCGTGACACCCGGAAGCGCCAAGAAGGTCACGGAGGAGGAGCAGTTCTACGCCTACCTGTGCCGGGTCTGCGCATCTGCCAATGCAAAGAAGAATAAGACCAGCAAGGATAGCGCAGAGAGCCTGAAAAAGAACCTGATCTCTGCCGGCAATTCCGGGGCCAACTCGACGCAGTCTACGGCCGGCCTGCCGGCGGACATCCCCAGCACCATCAGCGCCTCTGTGGACGAGAGCGTGCGGAAGGCCATCGACCAGCTGTGCTCCGATGAAGGCGGCAAAGAGAACAAGAGTACCTTCCATGCAGAAAAGGTGGATTCCGGCAGTGACAAAGAGGCCGCCAAAAACAACAAGAACAATCTCACCAAGATATCCGAGTTGCTGAAGCTGCTGGGACAGGTTGCTGAGGCCGGGCGAGACAAGCTGTACCTTCAGGAGTACATGACGGAGATGTTCAGCTGCTACACCGACACCTTGAAAAAGGACGGCGACGGCAATCTGGTAGCCAAGGCCATGAACGGCAAGGATATGACCAACAACCCCTACTTTGGGGCCGAGGCGGAATATATCCTCTGGGGCAACGACAGCGTGACGAAGAACCTGCAGAGCACCCGTGCCATGATCTTCGGCATCCGCTTTGCCCTGAACGCCGTGTACGCCTTTACCAGCACCGATACCACCGTGCCGGCGCTGACGGCGGCCACAGCCATCGCAGGCTGGACGGGCTTCGGCGTGCCCATCGTAAAGACGGTGATCCTGCTGGCGTGGGCCATGGCGGAGTCCTTCGTGGACGTCAAGGCCCTCTGCGACGAGGGAAAGGCCGTGGCGCTGTATAAGACAACCAATACATGGGCTTTGGGCTATGGCGGGTTAAAGGATAAAATCAAAGATAAGGCGGCTAGTCTTATCGAAAATGTTGCCAATACAGCGATCGACGATATCTTTGATAAGCTGGAGAACGCCGCAGTAGATGCGAGTGGAAAACTTGTGGATTTTGGAACGAACGAAATAGAGCGATATGTTAACAGAACACTAGATGGTGTTTATGGAAATGTGCAGAGCGCTATTACGGGACCTATTTCACAGTTGGCCTTACAGATCACTGGAGCATCTCAGGCCTTAAGTCAAACAGACATCATGAATAAGGTGGAGGAGACGCTGAAGGGTCTGAAGAACAATGGTTCGGGGCTGGTAAACGAGTGTATCGATCTGGCCATTGATAAGCTGCTATCCGATGAAGTAGGGAATATTGCTTCGAAGTTGTATGAGATGTATACCGCTGCGAGGAATGGAAATTCCATTGAAATAATCAATGGAATATTGTATGGGAAAGATAATAATGGAGGACTGATTGGCGACCTGAAAGTAAATATTACTGAAGCTATCGGGAGTAAAATCTCTGCATATGGAGATAAGTTTAAGTCATCTTTGGAGCAGAAAATCACAGAGGGCGGCAATCAGGCGAAGGAAAAGATCAAGGATGAGATCAGCAGCTTTACGGCGGGGATCGCCGGGGATTCCGCTGGTTCCTCCGGCAGTGCGGCGGCAGCCAGCGGTCTCACCATGAACTACAAGGAGTACGTCAAGACCTTTATCATGATCCATCTGCTGATGGGGGACGGCAGCAAGAACGCCATGCTGACCCGGACGGCCCAGCTGATCCAGGCCAATGTCCAGCAGCAGAGCAGCGGCTTTGATGTCACCAAGGCCTTTACCGTGGTCACGGCTACGGCGGAGGTATCCGTTCGCACCACCTTTTTTCAGGTCCCAGTGACCACCGTGCATGCAGACAACGAGACGTCCTATGAGCTGGATTTCAGCAGGATCGGCACCGGCTATCAGAAGCTCAAGTATTCCAGTGTATTAGGCTATTAAACAGGAGGAACTTATGAAAAAAATTTTAGCTTTTATTTTGGCGGCCCTGATGCTGCTGACCTTGGCGGCCTGCAGCTCCAATGGAGGAAACACGGATCCCCAGCCGGACAATGATCAGAATCAGACGGATGAACCGGGAAAGGTTAACACGGATAAAAAGCCAGACACACAAGTGGAAGAATTGTTTGGTTATAGTTTTACCTTTGACGGCAGCGTAATTGAAAGAAGTTCTATTGATGGGATGGTAGCCGAAACAGACGAATACTCGCTATTCATCTATTGCTTAAATGATATTTCCTTTAATACTTGGGATGACATCATAGATTTGGCATTTAAACAGATGAGGAATTCTATGGATGCAGTGTTTAGATTCTATCCCACAGAACAGACCAATAGTACCAGCAGTAAAACCGAAAACAACTACGGCGAGACCATCCTGAAGGTCAGCGGCACCATGGAGGGTGACCAGACTGGTGAAGGAACAATGAATCGGCAGTTCATCGCATTCTATCATGTGACCGATGAAAACCATGTCCGCTTCTGCGTAGGACTGCCGAAGGATGATTCCTCCGCCAGCTATGCTGCACTGGATGCTGCCATGGACACGCTGATCGAGAATCTCAAAAAGGCGGCGTAATTAAGAAACCATGAGAGGGTGAGACTGTGAAAGACAAAGGGGAAAAGGGCTCGTTTACCGTAGAGGCCATCCTGTCGCTGTCGATCTTCATGTTTGCCTTTGTGACCATCGTTTCACTGGCCACCGTTGCAAAGATCGAGAGCACCACCCAGTATGCCATCGACCAGACGGCCAAGGAGATCTCCAAGTATACATACATCGCCAGCCGGGCCAACCTGCTGGTGCATCCCAAGGACTCCGCCGAGGCCACGGTGGACAGCATCGACGAGGCGGTGCAGTCCATGTACGACTTCTCCGACGTGCTCAGCAGCTCCACCGGCGGCAACGGCGTGACCTTGAACTCCGAGGGTCTGAGCGATATGCTCAGCGGCATGAGCGGCGATGATTTCAAATCCATCACCGCTTCGGCACAGAATGTGTACAACAGCTTTGCGCCGCTGATGAGCGATCCCAAGGGCGCCATCACGGCGCTGGCGCAGGTGGTGGCGCAGAAGGGCGGCTCCGCTCTGGTGAGCCGGGTCATCGCCCAGCCGCTGTGTAAGGCGCTCCTGCCCAAGTACATCACCCAGCAGGATGACGCTTCGGCGGTGCTGGAGAAAATGGGCGTGGTCAACGGATTGGACGGACTGGACTTCAGCCTGTCCACATTCCTGATGGACCAGCGGACCATCAATGTGGTGCTGGTGTACGAGATCGACGTGAAGGGCTTCGGCATCTTCGACCAGAAGCTGATCGTCAAGCAGACGGCCAGCACGGCGGCATGGCTGGCGGACACCGAGGGCGTGAAGCTCAGCGACGTGGCTTCGAAAACGTCGGCGTGGCAGAAGAGTGACATGGAGCGTGGCAAGGACTACGTCAGTGAGCTGCAGGGGGAGAACCCCCATCAGGGTGTAAAGAACGGCGTGGGCGTGGATCTCTATGATCAGGACAGCAACACCTTTACGGCGGTCCACTCCATGAACGTGTTTGCCGCCTCCTACTCGGATTATGTGCGCTCCGGCGACGGCACCAAGGCCAGCGACTACATCCTGAAGCGGGAGAAGATCAAGGCGGCGCTGAAGGCCTACGCCAATGCACTGAACCGTGCGGTGGACAGCATCAGCGAGAGCATCGAGATGTCGGACGGCACGGACTGCCAGACGGCGCTGGAAAAGACCATGCACCGGGAGAAGGTCCTGATTATAGTGGTGCCGGAGGAGGCGACGGAGTTTGCCTCTCTGCTGCAGGAGATCGCCAATGAGATCGAGCAGGAGACCGGTGTCAAGGTCAATATCACATACAGAGACAAGGCGTTGGGAGGTTAAGCATGGTCTGCGGCATCATCATAACGATCTATACGCTTTTGCTGCTCGTTGCCTCACTTTTGTATGTGAAGAAGCGTTACAGCATTGAAAAAGGGGCGCTGACCCGGACGGCGTTCAAGGCGCATTGGGTGCTTCTGGCCATTACCGCAGCGGTCCTGCTGCTGTTTGTGACGCTGAGTATCCAATACTCCCTGCGAAATGAGCTGCTGAAGCTTCCGGTGCTGATGCGGTGGACGACCCTTCTGTGGGGCCTGTACCTCTTGGCCTATATCGACTACCGGGAACGGCTGATCCCCAATTTCCTGATCTGCGTCCTGCTGATCGCCAGAGTGGCCTTTCTGGGCTGCAATCTGATCTCCGATCCGGAGTACTGGCGCAGCATCCTGCTCTATCCGCTGATTGGCGCCGGCATCGGCGGCGTGATCTTGGCGGTGGCGATGCTCCTCTCCCGGAAGGGTGTGGGCATGGGCGATGTGAAGCTGTTCATCACCATCGGTGCATATGTGGGCAGTATGGAGATTATTGCGACACTGTTCTATACGTTTGTGGTGTCAGCCGTTGTCGGGATCGTTTTGCTGCTGATGAAAAAGGTCAAGCTGCGGGACTCGGTCCCCATGGCGCCCTTTGCGTTCGCTGGAGTGGCGATAGAATATGCGTTTATGCTGATAGGAGGATAACGGCGGATGAAGAAGGGAAATGCAAAGCTGGTACTGATCGGCCTGCTCGCATTCACGGCACTGGCGTGGCTGGGGCTTCTGAAAAATCAGATCGATAGCAGCAGGGCATATAGAAAATATCTGGAGCAGGGGCAAAGGTACGAGGAGAAGGGCATCTACATCGATGCGCTGGAGAGCTACGAAAAGGCTCTGGAGCTGAATAGCGGCAGCTACGATATCACCATGAAGCTGGCGGATATGTACTATCAGGTGGGGGACTATAAGGGCTTTCTTGCGTGCTGCGACAAGGCCATTGAGATGGCTCCCAAGGATCCGCAGGCCTATCTGAAAAAAGCAGATTATTACATGGAGAAGGCGGATTACAGCGAGGCCATGGAGGTGGTAAAGAGCGCCGCTAAGGTTAAGGACAACGAGGATATTCAGGCGCTTTCCAAGAAGCTGTCTACCACGTGCATCGAGAAGTACTCCTCCTACGAGACGGTAGGGGACTGGCACGTCCAGCCGGACCGCAACTATGTGACGGTGTCCGAGGAGGGCCGGTACGGGATGGCCGCCAAGGACGGGACCAGAAAGATCAAGTGTACCTATGAGTACCTGGGGGCCTATGACAAGGATACCGGCGTGATCCCCTGCTGTCTGGTGGGATCGTACTACTATATCGACGTCAAGGGCAACAAGAAGCTGGTAGGCGACAATACCTATCAGTATTTGGGTTCCTTTGGCGACGGTTTGGCTCCGGCTCAGCGGGACGGCAAGTACGGCTACATCGACACGGAATTTCATGAGCAGATGTTTGAGCTTGACTACGCCGGCGCCTTTGCCAATGGTGTAGCGGCGGTGAAAAAGGGCGATAAATGGGCCCTGATAAACTGCAAGCTGAAAAACATCACGGATTTTACCTATGATGAGATCCTGGTGGACTCCTATGGCTACTGCTCCATGTTTGACCGTATTACGGTCCGTACCGGAGATAAGTACTTCTTCGTGGATCACGACGGCAAGCAGATCGGTGCCACCTATGACGGTGCGGCAATGGTCGCAGCCAACGACGGCTATGCGGCGGTGAAGGTGGGTTCGCAATGGGGCTTTGCGGATGCCAAGGGCGAGTTGGTCATCCAGCCGCAATATGAAAACGCCAGATCCTTCTCGCTGGGCTTAGCCCCGGTAGAGGAAAATGATCGGTGGGGCTATATCAACACCGACGGTGAGCTGGTGGTAGAGGAGAAGTATTTTGACGCAGGCGTTTTCTCCCCAGACGGAGCAGCCTGCGTGAAGAGCGTTGCCGCATGGAGCTTTCTGGTCCTGTGCGAATACGACAGTTGAGGTGGATCATCATGGATTTTTCTTACGAAAATCAAGGGGCAAATACCTATCTTGTCTATGAGATAAAAGAGGGGGACTCCATCGACACGTTGAGCCTGGGGATGCTCACCAATAACAGCATACCGGGACTCACCAGAGCCCTGTTTACGCAGATGGATGAGAAGAGGTATATTAAGTACAATGTTTCCGCCAAGGTGTCCATGCAGCAGTTTTTCGGCGGCGTTGTGAACCGTAAGCGGCTGCTGGGCGTTTTCAGCGGGATCACGGAGGGCTTTCTGTCGGCGGAGGATTATATGATCGACACGTCCAGCATCGTGCTGGACCCGGAGTACATCTTTGCAGATGTCACGACCTGTGCCGCTGCACTGATCTGCCTGCCCATCGCCAATGCGGAGGGGACAGAACCGGACTTGGGTGCCTTCTTCAAAAGTGTCGTGGTCAATGCGCAGACAGACCCCACAGAGGACTCAGACCATGTGGCGAAGATCCTGAACTTCCTGAACAGCTCGTCGGTATTCTCTCTGCCGGGCTTCAAAAAGCTGCTGGATGATTTGCGCAATGAGCCTTCGGCGCCCACAGTGACGGTGGAGGTGAAGAAGATACCCAATGGGCAGCCCTCTGTAGGTGCGCCTGCGGTCCCTCCTGTACAAAAGACTGCTCCCGTCCATGTACCGCCCGCACAGCCGATCATCACACCGGCCGTACCGCCCGCTGTACCTCAGCCGCCGCAGCAGCAGACGCAGGAGTCCCCGAAGGAGGAAATGTCGCTGCTGCACCTGCTGACCCATTACAGTAAGGAGAATAAGGCCCTGTACGATCAGCAGAAGGCGGCGCAGAAGGGTAAGCCCAAGCAGGCGGCCTCTAAACCAAGCAAGCCCGCAAAGACCGGAAGGCCCGCCAATCAGTCGGCAAAAAGCCAGAGCTTTGCGGTTCCGGGTGTGGAGCAAAGGGGCAGCGCACCGAGCTTTGCGATCCCCGGACAGTCGGCCCCGGTCGTGCAGCCGGTGATACAGACACCTCCGCAGCCCAAGCCACAGATACCTGTGACCCCGGTCGTGCAGCAGCCTGTTGCAGTCCAGCCGGTGCAGATACCGGTCCAGCCGCCGGTTCAGACGATCCCGATGGTGCAGACCGGTGAAAAAATGGATTTCGGCAATACAACGATCCTCAACGGCGGCGGCCGGGTCGGGGAGACCACGGTGCTCAACAATGCCTCCCAGCAGTCCCGGCGCATTGCGCCATACCTGATCCGCAGCAGAAACCACGAGGAGATCGCCGTCAATAAGCCCCAGTTCCGCATCGGGAAGGAGCGGAGCTATGTGGATTACTTCATTGGGGACAATCCGGCCATCAGCAGAAGCCACGCCACCATCATCACCCGTGAGAATACATACTTCATCGTGGATACCAATTCCACCAATCACACCTACGTGGACGGCAAAATGATCCAGCCCAACACGGAGGTGCCAATCCAGCAGGGAACCAAGATCCGTCTCGGCAACGAGGATTTTGAATTTAAGCTTCGCTGAGATGCGCTATTTTTGCCAAGAGAGGATGTATAGCAATGAATTTCATCATCTCCACAGCCACAGATATCGGGACCACCAAGGCTACCAATCAGGATAGCTTTAACGCCCGTGTGGTGACGACGCCGCTGGGCCGGATGGCCTTTGCCGTGGTCTGCGACGGAATGGGTGGTCTGGACAAGGGCGAGGTAGCCAGTGCATCCGTGGTCAATGCATTCTGTAAGTGGGCGGAGCAGCGGCTTCCCGATCTGTGCGAAAGCGGCTTGACCGATTCGGCCGTCCGGGCGGACTGGGTGGGCATCGCCACCGAGTACAACGAGAAGATCAAGCTGTACGGAAAGCGGTGCGGCCTTGCCAGTGGCCTTGGCACCACGGTGACGGCACTGCTCCTGACGGAGCAGCGGTACTATATCATCAACGTCGGTGATACCCGTGCCTACGAGATAGGTGACCATGTGGCCCTTTTGACCAAGGACCAGACCGTGGTGGCCAGAGAGGTGGAGTTGGGGAACCTGACGCAGGTCGAGGCGGAGACCGATCCCCGGCGCAGTGTGCTGCTGCAATGCGTGGGTGCATCCGACGAGGTCTATCCGGATATGTTTTTTGGCGATACGGCGCTGAATGCCACCTATATGCTGTGCAGCGACGGATTCCGCCACGAGATCACGGAGGGGGAGATATATGCCTATCTGAACCCGACGGTGATGACCGATGCCGATGGGATGCAGCGCAATATGGAGGCGCTGATCGAGCTGAACAAGCAGCGCCGGGAGCGTGACAACATTTCGGTGGTGACCATCAGAACATTTTAAAATATGGAGGGAACGGGATGCTGGAGATAGGATCCCTCGTTGACGGAAAATATAAGATCCTCAACAAGGTCGGACAAGGCGGCATGAGTGTCGTATATATGGCCATCAATGAGAAGGCGAACAAGACCTGGGCGGTGAAGGAGGTCCGCAAGGACGGTGTACTGAATTTTGAAGCCGTGAAGCAGGGTCTGGTGGCGGAGACGAATATCCTCAAGAAGCTGAGCCACCCGAATCTGCCGAGTATCATCGACGTGATCGATACGGAGGATACGTTCCTCATCATCATGGACTACGTGCAGGGCAATTCCCTGAACAAGGCACTGGAGGAGTACGGCGCCCAGCCGCAGGAGTACGTCATTGAGTGGGCCAAGCAGTTGTGCGATGTGTTGGGGTACCTCCACTCCCGGCAGCCGCCCATCATTTACCGGGACATGAAGCCCGCCAATATCATGCTCAAGCCGGATGGCAACGTGACCCTCATCGACTTCGGCACGGCCAGAGAGTTCAAGGAGAAGAATCTTGCGGATACCACCTGTCTCGGCACTGTGGGCTATGCGGCCCCGGAGCAGTTCGGTGGCATGGGTCAGACGGATGCCCGCACGGATATTTACTGTCTGGGTGCTACGCTGTACCATTTGGTCACCGGCTGCAACCCCAGCGAACCGCCCTATGAGATGAAGCCCATCCGGGAGATCAACCCCAGTCTCTCCGGCGGTCTGGAGCGCATTATCCTGAAGTGTACCCAGCGCAACCCGGAGGACCGCTACCAGTCAGCGGCGGAGCTGATGTATGCGCTGGACCACTACAAGGAGATCGACGAGGACTACAAGAAGAAGCAGAAGCGCAAGCTGGCAAAATTCATTGTCCCGACGGCCCTTGCAGTGGTATTCGCCGTGGCGGGCTTTGCACTGAGCCATGTGGCGGCCCAACAGGCCACGGATACCTATCGGGATATCCTGTATGAGGCGTCCAAGACGGCGGATTACGGGGAGAAGGTGGCACTCTATGGCGAGGCCATCGCCGTTCCCGATAAGGCCGGGGAAAAGGATGCCTATCTGGCGCTGATCCAGACCTACAAGGATAACGACTCCCGGTTCTCCGTGGAGGAGGCCAATCAGCTGACCAAGTACATCAAGAGCAACAAAGCGGCGCTGCAGGCGGATCCCGCCAACTATACGGAGATCTGCTTCGAGACCGGAAAGCTCTACTGGTATTATTACGATTACGGCGACGGGACTGACAATCAGGTCACACGGGCCAAGAGCGCCGTGGAGTGGTTTCAGGACGTGCTGGACAACGCCCCGGAGGGCTATGCAAACCTGAATATGGCGAGGGTCTATGTGAACATCGGCTCGTTCTACCGGGATATCACCGCCGATATCACCGAGGCCAGCGATAAGGGAAAGTATAAGCCCTTCTTTGACAACATTCGTGAGCTGCTGGATACGGTGGCCGCCGATGAAAATGAGAGCGAGATCGTGCGGCTGGAGCTGCTGGAGCTCTCCCGCAGTGCGCTCCAGCAGTATGCCACCAAGTTTAAGGGTGACGGCATCAGCCAGGCGGATATGATGCAGATGTACGATCAGGTGGAGCGAATGGTGACAGGCATCTCTGCCACTGCCGACACCACGGAGCATAAGAAGGAGGCCACCGTTTCGCTGCTGGCGGATACGAAAAAGGCCATTGAGACGGCATATGCCACGAAGGGAGGGGAGCAGGCATGACGGTTGAAACGCTGCAAATGCTCTCGACGGTGGCCTATGTGTTGGCGGGTGTTTTCCTACTGGCGGCCATTGCGATTTTCTTCCTGCTGGATATCCGCAGCGTCATCGGTGACGTAACAGGAGCTACGGCCCGCAAGGCCATCCGGGATATCCGGGCCCAGAACGAGGCCAGCGGCAATAAGGCATATAAGCCCAGCCCCGTAAATGCTGCCCGTGGCAAGCTCACGGCGAAGATATCGCCCTCCGGCAGACTGGAGCCACAAATGGCGGGAATGGGCGGCTCTCCGGGTACGGAGAAGCTCTCCACCATGGAGCTGACAGCGGCGGCAGAGGCTACCACCGTGCTCACCGAGACTGCGGCGGAGACGACGGTTCTGCAGCAGCCGGAGGAGGTGGGCGCCACAACGGTCCTGTCGGAAGCGGAGCGAGAGCCTGCCGCCCCGAAGCCGGAGGAGAAGCGCACATTCCACACGGATGTGGAGATGGGCTTTAGCGCCAGCTCTGAGATCATCGAGTAGTTTTTATCATCCGTCTATCGGATGACAAAATAAGACACCAAGAAACACCTCAACAGTAAGGAGCAGTGAGAGATGAACGAAGTTAGAATGAAAAAACGCATTCTGTCTGCCGTCCTTGCCTTCCTCATGGCCGTCAGCCTTGTGCCGGTCTCTGCGTTTGCAAGCACGGCGACCTATGCGGATGCCTTTACCGTCTGCGTGACAGGCGGCGACGAGGATGCCAAGCTGGACGGCGCATCGGTGGATTATACCATCGAGGTGGATGGCACGAAAGGTGCCAAGAACACCGTGACCACTACCGACGGCGAGGCGGTCATTCAGGAGATGGCCGACTATGCACAGGACATCGCAGACGGCAAGGCGGTCACATTGGCCTATACCGTATCGGCGGAGGGCTATGACACCGTTTCCGACCGTGCCGCTGTCACGGATGTGACCGGCAATGTGGATGTGAAGCTGACGGTCAAGACCCCTGATACCGTGAATGTGACGGTCACCAAGACCGGCAACGGATTAGTCCGGATCAACGATCAGGAGACGGAGACGTCCACCGTGGAGAAGGGCGGCGATGTGAAGCTGGAGCTGATCCCGGCCAAGGGCGCCTATATTCAGGAGCTTACGGTGAAGGGTGAGCCCCGGACAGTGAAGAAGGGCGAGACGTTTCAGGAGACGCTGACCGCCGACGAGGATATCACCGTCAGCGTGACCTTCGCACAGGAGTACACCGTCACTGTCACCGCTGACAAGGGCGGCAAGGTGCTGCTGGACGGCGAAGCGGTCACGGAAAAGACCTACAAAGAGGGGACTGAGGTCGAGCTGTCTGTTGCGGCGGACGATGACTATCAGATCGAATCCATCGCCATCGACGGTACGCAGGAGGATATTGCAGATACTGCCAGCTTTACAAAGAAGCTGACGGTGGATAAGGACACGACGATCGCCGTGAAGTTCATAAGAGTGTACACCGTTACCGTCACCTACGACAGCCAGCACGGAACGGTGGAAACCGATCCCGCAGCGCAGGGCGGCGAGGTGGAAGCAGTCCTCGTGAAGCAGGGCAGCACCCTGACGATAAAGGCCACTCCCAACGAAAACTACCGTGTCAGCGAGGTGGAGATCGACGGCAAAGCGGAAAGCTTTGATGACAATCGATATGTAAAGGATACTCCCTTCACGCGGGATATCAAGAACATTACTGCGCCCCACACCATCAAGATCACCTTTGCTCCCACGCTGCAGACCATCACGGTGATCTCCGGCAAGCATGGCACGGTGAAGGTGGAGGGTCCGGAGAAGGTGAGCTATAACGACAGCGTCGACTTCACCATCACGCCGGATGACGGCTATATCATCGACACCATCACGGTAGACGAAGCCGATGTGAAGGCCAACGTGAAAAGAGCGACAGAGAAGTCGTATAAGTTGTCGCTGACGAAGGTCCAGCGGGATACGGAGGTGGCCGTCACCTTTACGGAGTGCCCCCAGATCGGCACCACGGACCTCACTGCGCTGGATGGCATCACTTGGAACTCCGGCGATGCCATCCGCCGGGATGGCGCCACCTTCGTCTTTGCAAAGAATGCAGCGGTCCAATTTTCTGCTGCCGCCGATGAGACTGGCATCGAGACCGGGATCAAGGGCATCCAGCTGATTTTTGCCGACGGAACGACCTCCGGCGGCTACGATGCGGAGACCGCCTCCTTTACGCAGCCGGCGGCCATTCGGGAAACCAAGACCATTCAGGCCATCCGGGTGTTCTACGGCGAGACGGAGATCCGTGTGGCGCAGCTGGCGAATCCTGAGGAGAAGCTGGAGGGCCTGAAGATCGTCGTGGATACGACGGACCCCAAGCTGGAGCTGGCGCTCGAGGCGGCCAACACCAACGGCTACTACAACAAGAGCTTCACCGTCAAGGTGAATGGCATCAACGATCCGGATGACTACTCCGGCATCCAGTCCGTGGAGTATTGGGTGGTAAAGGACCGCACCGAGACGGAGCAGGGGACCGAGACCCAGCGGGAGATGCTCTATACCTACACGGAGGGCGGCGATATCCTGCAGGAGCTGGGCGATTGCACCTTCACCGTGGATGCCGGGAAGAACAACAGCGATAACGTTGTGATCTATGTGCAGGTCACTGACCGGGCCGGCAATGTGTCCAAGCCGGAGGAGAAGGCAGTGAAGATCAACTCTACGTCTCCTACCATCGAGATCGAGTTCGGAAAGGAAAAACCTGTCAAGGAAAAACCTGTCAATGTGGTGGAGGAGAACGGCACTGAGCGTGGCTACTACAAAGCTGCCCGCACCGCCACTGTGACCATCACCGACAGAGCCAGCACACTGGATCTCGATGCGGTCAAGTTCGATATCAAGGACACGGCGGGCAAAGACGTGAGCGACACAGCCACGATCAGCGTTTGGGGGAAGGATGTTCCGGGTAAAGTTTCCTGTGACGTGACCTTCTCTGGGGATGCCAATTACATCTGGTCCATCTCCTACACCAACAGGGCCGGTCTGTCCGCCATTGCTGACAAGGACCAGAAGAAGAGTGTAAACGCCACCACCATTGGTGAGACCCCCTACTGCTTCACCGTGGATAAGAATGCCCCCACCGGCACCATCACCGCCAACACCTATGTGGTGGGAGGAAAGGACCCCACTTCTTCCCCTGTATGGGAAGCGCTCATCGACAGCAAGAACCTGGCCTTTGGCGTTTGGGCCAATGATAAGATCGTCATTACCCATAACGAATGGGACGAGACCTCTCCCATCAAGAGCAAGGAATACTTTGTCCAGAAATTCCGGACTGATGAGACTGATGACACCAAGAAGGCACCGCTGACGGCTAAGGAGCTGGCGCAGCAGAAGTGGACCGATATAGGCAAAACCACGGAATTTACACCCAACCAGCAGCTTGTGGTCTATCTGAAGATCACGGACATGGCCGGCAATGTCACCTACCTCAGCACCAACGGTCTGGTGGTGGACAACGAGAGACCTCACGAGGAGTTTACGGCCCCGGAAATCGTAAGGGTGTCCGGCCTGACCAACAACAAGATTTATAACGGCGATGTGTCAGTGAAGGTGTCGGCAAACGATCCCGTGGAAAACGGCGTGTATTCCGGCCTGAAGCAGGTGACCTATACGGTCTATAACGGGACGGTCTATAACGAGAAAGATGTGACCCAGCAGGGCGTGCTCTATAGCTGGGACGGCAACACTCCCCCCTGCCAGTTCAAGAAGGACATGGGCTTTACTGTGGATGCGGAAAAGAACAACAGCAACGATGTCCACATCCTGCTGACCGCCGAGGACAACGCAGGCAATGTCACGTCCATGGAGTATTCCATCAAGATCGATATCACAAAGCCTATCATTAATATCGAATATGACAAGAATGCGGCGGACAGCGGCACCTTCTTCCGGGAGAGCCGCCGGGCCAACGTCACGGTGAAAGAGCGCAACTTCGACGACAGCCTGGTGAACATCACCCTCCGGGCCACCAATGATGGCGCAGATATTGCGCTGCCCACGGTTAGCAAGTGGATCTCCAGCGGCGACCTCCATACGGCCACCATCGAATACACCGCCGAGGGGGACTACACCTTCGCTATTGCCTGCACCGATCAGGCCGGCAACCCCAACGAGCCGGTGCACTATGCCGACGGTACCGTCGCTCCGACGGCCTTCACCATCGATAAGACCCGCCCCACCATCAGCGTCACCTATGACAACAACTCCGCCCTGAACGGAAACTACTACAACGCAAACCGCACGGCCACCGTTGTTGTCACGGAGCACAACTTCGACGCCAGCCGGGTGAACATCACCCTCCGGGCCACCGACGACGGCGCAGACATCGCCCTGCCCACGGTCAGTGGCTGGACCTCCAGCGGTGACCGCCATACGGCCACCATCGCCTATCAGCGTGACGGCCTGTATACCTTCGACATCGACGTGACGGATAAGGCGGGCAACACCTCCGCCGACTTCACGGAGCAGACCTTCTATGTGGATACGACGGCTCCCACGCTGGAGATCACCGGCGTAGCCGACCGCTCCGCCAACAACGGCGACATCATCCCGGTAGTGTCCTATTCCGATACCAACTACGATGATGCACAGGTGAGCATCACCCTCACCGGCGCCATGCGCAAGGGCGTTGCGCTGGACGGCTCCTATGCCGACCAGCACAACGGCAAGGTCTTTACCTTCAAGAATTTCGCCAAGGAGAAGGAAGTAGACGATATCTACACGCTGGCGGCCACCCTGACGGATAAGGCGGGCAACACCACGGAAAAGACCATTTTGTTCTCCGTCAACCGCTTCGGCTCCACCTATGCCCTCAGCGCCGCCACGGAGCAGCTCAACGGCTCCTACGTCCAGACGCCGCAGGATGTGGTGGTGACGGAGACCAACCCCGATGCCCTCCAGAACATCCGCATCACGCTCTTCAAGAACAATCAGACCATCATCCTGCAGGAGGGTACGGACTACCGCATCGAGGCGCGGGGCGGCAATGGTCAGTGGTATGAGTACATCTACACCGTGCTGGCCAAGAACTTTGCCGATGACGGCGTCTATCGCCTGACCTTCTACTCCGAGGATGCTGCGGGCAACATAGCGGAAAACACGCTGGACACCAAGAAGCAGGAGATCGGCTTCGGCGTGGATAAGACCAAGCCCAACATGGTCGTGACCAATCTGGAGAGCGATACCACCTATCCTCTGGAGAACCTCACGGTGAGCCTGTCCGCCGGAGATAACCTGCTGCTTCAGTCCGTGGTGGTGTATCTGGACGATTACAGCAAGGCCTACAAGACGTGGACAGCAGAGGAGGTCGCCGCCATCGTGGCGGACCAGGGCGAGTTCACCTTCGATATTCCGGGCGATTCCACCGGAGCGCATCAGGTGAAGATCGTCTGCACCGATGCCGCCGGCAACGAGCAGACGGAGGAGATCACCAACTTCTACGTCACCACGAATCTGTTCGTGCGCTACTACAACAATAAGCCGCTGTTCTTCGGCTCCATCGCCGCTGTGGTAGTGATCGCCGGTGTGGTGATCGCTCTGGCCGCCGGCAAGAAAAAGAAGAACGACAAAGAGAAGTAAGACCTGACCCGGCATAAGCCGACATCAAAGCCTCCGGCCCCGGCCGGAGGCTTTGATGGTTTCGGATGATAAGGAGGAAGGAAAATGCCAGAGAATTTGATCGAGCACTTTGAGGACACGCTGCACCGCTGCGAAAGCGGAGCACTGCGGGACGCTACCCGTCAGGCCATGGAGGGGACCAAGGTCTACCGTGAGGATTTCAGGGCCCAACAGCCGCTCATGCCCCGGTATGAGCGGCGCATCACGGTGGAGGATACCACCACCTTTGCGGCGGCTGCCCGCTTCGGGAATCAATACGGCGTGGCTGTGCTGAACTTTGCCAATCCGGAGGTCCCCGGCGGTGGCGTGAAAAACGGTGCCACGGCGCAGGAGGAGTGCCTCTGCCGCTGCAGCAATCTCTATCCGTGTCTGGCCAATACACCCGGCGTATATGACGACTTCTATCAGTATCACTATGAGCACGGCCGGTATCTCTACTCCGACCGCCTGATCTACACCAAGGGTGTGACCGTATTCAAAAACGAGGATCTGAGCCTGAAGGAGCGGAACCAGTGGTTTCGTGTGGATGTGATCACCTGCGCTGCACCCATCCTATTCATGCTGCCGCATACGAATTCCGCCGTGCTGGGGGATCTGTTCCGTTCCCGTATCCGCAACATCTTCAATGCCGCCATAGATAACGACATTCGGGTGCTGATCTTAGGTGCCTTCGGCTGCGGAGCCTTCAAGAATCCGCCGGAGATCGTGGCGCAGGCCTTTCGGGATGTTCTGCTGGAGGAGCACTACGATACCTGCTTCACAGATATCGTCTTTGCCATCAAAAGCAGCAACGGCAACGATCCCTTTAAGCCGTGTCCGAACCTGATGGCCTTCCAGCTCGCCTTTGACGGTCTCTCTACCGAGGCTGCCAAGCTCCGCTTTTCCGGCCCCATGTGGCTGGTGGACGATGCGCCTACCCCGGAGAAAATACGGCAGGAGGAGCTTTCCCAGTGGAAAACGACAAACCTCTATCGAGGCAAACAATTTTCCGTCTTGGGAGACTCTGTCAGCACACTGGAAAGCTATAATCCGCCGGATCACAGCGTCTTCTACAAAGGCGACGTCTGCAGCCGGACGGGGGTCTATACCATGGCGGATACATGGTGGGGGCAGGTCATCGACTTCTTCGGCGGTGAACTGCTGGTCAATGACTCCTGGTCCGGCAGTCGGGTGACAAAGCTGCCGGGGCAGCATGAGCTGTTCCCCTCCGGGTGCAGCGACCAGCGGACCAGCCATCTGCATATGCGGGGTGTCCGGCCGGATGTGATTTTGGTTTATCTCGGCACCAATGACTGGGCGAACGCCGTCCGGCCCATGGAGGACGGCGGAGTGACCGACGAGTGGTATTCCGTGTTCGAGACGGCCTACCGGCGGATGCTGCAAAAGCTGCGGGCCAATTATCCGGATGCCGAGCTCTGGTGCTGCACCCTCTGCTCCACTTATATGAGTACCGATCCGGCTTTTGTGTTTCCGGAGAGCGTAGGCGGTATTTCCATCGAGGTATATAACGATATCATCCGCCGCACGGCAGTGCTGGAGGGCGGCAGGCTCATCGATCTGTATGCCTATCACCTGCCCTATGATGCCATCGACGGCTCTCATCCCACCAGGACCGGCATGGAGCGGCTCGCAAAGCTTGTCTTGCGTGAGATGCTGGGCAAAGAGGCCGATGCAATTCTCGATTGCAGGAATGGACAGCATGAATACATGGCTCTTGAAGAAGGTACCGATGAAGCCAGATACGTATGCAGATGCTGCGGAAAGTTGCTGACCGTAAAAAACTGGAAGCTGTTGACGCAGAAGGAGCGCCGACCCATACCGGATGACTCGGAATATGTGATGCTGCCGCCGGATACCACGGTGGTCCTGTATTCTGATGTACTCCCCCTTACGATCCCAAGCACTGGTGAAAAGCTGCGGATCAAAAAGCCGATGGTAACGGTAGGCAGAGCGCCTGACAGTGACGTCCGCCTGAGCGCACGGACCGTGGCACGGAGGCAGGCGGCCTTTTTCTATGAGCAGGAAATTTGGTTTGTGCGAGACAATTTTTCTACCAATGGTACGTGGATAAACGGACGTAAGCTCATACCGGGAAAGAAGTATCAGCTTGCAGCCTATGATGAGATCGGTTTTGCAAGGACTGAGAAGGTCATATTTGACCTGCGGAATGAGTCGTACACACCTCCCCGGCAGGAAACGCCGCCGAGCCCAATGGGCGATTTTGCAGGGGAAAAGCGGATAGGGGAGTATGAGGTCATCCGGGCACTTGCCCCGTTGAGCGCAAAGGACGTTTATTTGGCGAAAAGCTCCCGTACGGATAGGCTTGTGGTGCTGAAGCCTTGCCGAAAGGATGATCGTCCCGCCCAAAAGGCCATCCGTGAGCTGCTCCTGAAGGAAGCTGACCTCCTCCGGCAGCTGGATCACCCGGCCATTCCAAAGCTGGTAGAGGTTCTGGAGGATGAGGAGACCCTCTGCGTGGTCCGGGAATATTTTGATGGCGAGACACTTGAGAGCGTCATGGCCAGAGAAGGGACTCAGGATCTGATCCAAGTGGTGGATTGGGCATGGCAGCTATGCGATGTGCTGCGCTATCTGCATGAGAGAAATTATGTCTACCGTGACATGAAGCCGGGAAATATCCTGCTGCGGCCCGATGGTCGTCTTGCACTGATCGATTTCGGCACGATGCGTGTCTATAAACCCGGCAAAGCGGGGGATACCGTCTGTCTGGGTACACGGGGCTATGCCGCCCCGGAGCAGTTCGGCGGTATGGGACAGACCGATGCCCGGACAGATATCTACGGTCTGGGGGCCACGCTCTATTATTTGGCGACCGGCTGTAACCCCGGCGTGCCGCCCTATGAGATAGGCTGCATCCATGCAATGTATATCGACGGCTTCCCGCATCAGTTGGGTGACTTGATCCAAAAGTGTGTGCAGCCCGACCCGGTGAGGCGCTTCCAATCCTGCCGGGAACTGATGGAGGCACTGGAGGATGCCTCCTTCGACGTTACCACCAATCAGGAGAAGTTGGCCCAGTGGAAGCGGATCCTGCGCCGGGAGGAGCAGAGCTGAAGCTCCCGCTCCCTGTAAAGTAAATCCCTGTTCCTTATCCCCCTCCGGCCCCGGCCGGAGGGGGCCTTTTTTCCCGTCAATCCCGCCGATTCGTGAAAATGTCAGACACGCCCCTACGTTTTTATTGCAATTCTCCGAAAATAATTATATAATGTGAAATACCTATTGGTATGCGAATGGGAAAGGTCTGCAATATGGAAAAGATCCTGTCTGTATTGGAAAATATCAAAGGATACCTGCCTCTGATCCGTCTGGCGGACCTGCTGGACGTGGCCATCGTGGCGTATCTGGTATATAAGCTGCTGTCGCTGGTGAAGAGCACACGGGCCGCCAACATCCTGAAGGGTGTGGCCATCTTTCTGGCGGCGCTGTGGCTGTCCTCGAAGCTGAACCTGCGGGTGGTGAATTACATCCTCAGCCACATGGTGGAGTGGGGCGTGCTGGCACTGATCATCGTGTTCCAGCCGGAGATCCGCCGGATTTTGGAGCAGCTGGGCAGCAAGAACATCCGCCTGCTGCGGACGCTGGCACCGGAGAAGGAGCTGCCGGAGCTGGAGCGGGCCATCGACCAGACGGTGCTGGCCTGCACGGAGATGTCCCGCACCCGCACGGGCGTGCTCATCGTGTTCGAGCGGAAGATCTTGCTGGACGACGTGGTGCGCTCCGGTACCACGCTGGATGCCTCCGTCTCCAGCGAGCTGCTGAAGAACATCTTTTTCGTCAAGGCGCCCATGCACGACGGCGCCGTCATCATCCGCAACGGGCGGATCCTGGGGGCGGGCTGTATGCTGCCCCTGTCTAAGAATGTGAACCTCAGTCGGGAATTGGGGATGCGCCACCGGGCGGGCATCGGCATGAGCGAGAATTCCGATGCCGTGGTGGTCATCGTCTCGGAGGAGACGGGCTCCATCTCTGTGGCCATCGGTGGGATGCTGAAGCGCCATCTGCAGGCGGAGACCCTGTCCCAGCTGCTGCACAACGAGCTGATGCCCCAGCAGGAGGAACCGGATAGGGCCCGCTTCCCGCTGCGGGAACTGCTTCGGACCCGGAGAAAGGGGGAGCAGAACGATGAAGAAGAATGATGCCAGCCGTAAGGCGCTGCGGATCATCGGTTCCATCCTGGTGGCGATCGCTCTGTGGATCTATGTGGATACCGTCACCTCGCCGGAGGTGACGCTGAAGGTGAAAAATGTGCCGGTGGAATTCTCCGGCGAGGATACCACACTGGCAGATCGTGGCCTGATGCTGCTGTCGGGCTATGACACCACCGTGGATCTGGTCATCAAGGGTCCCCGGAACGAGCTGCGTAAGCTGGACCGCAGCAAGATCCGGATCGTGGCCAATACCAGCAATATCAAGGAGGCCGGCAGCCAGACCCTGACCTACGAGGTGGTGTTTCCGGACAACATCCGCAGGGGGAAGCTGACCGTGGATTCTGCCAGCATTTACAGCATCACCGTCACCGTGGGCGAGTTGGACAGCAAGGAAGTACCCATTCAGTGCGAAATTGTGGGCAGCGTGGCTGACGGCTACATGGCCGGGGAGCTGACGCTGGATCCGGAGGTGCTGCTGCTGCGTGGCCAGCGGGACGACCTGCTGAATGTCAGCTACGCCAAGGTGCGGCTGGATATCACCGGAGCTGACAAGACGGTGGTGCAGGCGCTGGAATTTGAGCTGTACGACCACAACGATGTGAAGATCGAGAACAGCGCCATCCGCAGCAGTGAAAAGCTCATCGGCGCCACCATGCCGGTGTCGACGGTGAAGGAGGTGCCTCTGCGGGTGAACTTTGTGGAGGCCGTGGGGGCCACCATGGAGACGGTGGACTACACCATCTCTCCCGCCACGGTGAAGCTGGTGGGCGAGAAGGCCCGACTGGATGAGATCGACAGCATCGTGCTGGATACCCTGTATGTGCAGGATCTGGAGGATTCCCAGAGCCTGACCTATACCATCCCCGTGCCGGAGGATGTGACCATTGCCGACGGCGTGGACACCGCCACCGTGACGGTGGTGGTCCGTGGCGTCACGGAGCGGACGCTGACCGTTTCCCGGTTCACCTTTGAGAATGTGCCGGAGGGCATGACCGCCACGGCAGAGACGGAGTCGCTGAACGTGCGGCTGCGGGGCCTGACAGCGGAGGTGAACGCCCTGACGGCGGAGAACGTCCACATCGTGGCAGACCTGTCCGGACTCACCGGCGCAGGGGTCCATACGGTGCCGGTGACCATCCGCATCGAGGGCTACGAGAATATCGGCATCAAGGGCTCGTATCAGATGGTGGTGGATCTGAAGGTGGCTTCGGACACCCCGACAGAGCCATAGACATAGCAAAGAGGTGTATAAGCTACCATGACACAGATCGCAACGGTTGAAAAGATATTGCCCGGCGGCTTCGTGGAGATATCTGTCCCCCGAAAGTCTGCCTGCGGCCACGACTGTGAGGAATGCGCCGGCTGCGGCATGACCGGCGCCGCCATCCACGCACGGGCCAAGGACCCTGTGGGGGTCCGGCCGGGGCAGAAGGTGGTGGTGGAGAGCGCCACCCGGAAGATATTGGGTGTAGTGGCGCTGGTATATCTGCTGCCGGTGGTGGGCTTCCTGCTGGGCTACTTCCTGTCGGAGGGACTGGCGGAGGGCGTCCGCTACGCCATCGCCATCGGCGCAGCGGCGCTGGCCTTCCTGCCCAGCGTGGCCTATGACCGCCACGCCAAAAAGACGGAGGCCCTGACCTACACGGTGGTGCGGGAGTTCTGATGTTCGGCTATGTGCGTCCTGCGGCGGATCGGCTGACTCAGGAGCAGACAGACCTGTTCCGCAGCGCCTACTGCGGCCTGTGCCGCACGCTGGGACGGCGGTACGGCCTGCCGGCCCGGATGATTTTGAACTACGATCTGGCCTTTCTGGCCATTCTGCTGGCCGGCGGCAGCGGCTTTTCCTGCGCTCGCCATCGCTGCCCGGTGCATCCCATCCGGGGCTGCCCCTGCGGGGAAGAAAACCCGGCGCTGGATGCGGCGGCGGACCTCAGCGTCATCCTGACCTGGTGGCAGCTGCGTGACGGCGTGACGGATCACGGCTTCTTCGGGGGCCTGAAATACCGGCTGGCCGCCCTGCTTCTCCGCCGCAGCTACCGCAAGGCCGCCCGCCTGCGGCCGGATTTTGACCGGCTGGTGCAGGGCTGCCTGGGAGAATTGGCGGAGCTGGAGCGGGAGAATTGTCCCTCCATTGACCGCCCGGCGGATACCTTTGCCCGGCTGCTGGCCGGTGCGGCAGAGGAGGAGCCGGATCCTGTCCGGCGGCGGGTGCTGGCGCAGCTGCTGTACCATCTGGGCCGCTGGATATACCTGACGGACGCAGCGGACGATCTGGCCAAGGACCAGCGCAGCGGCAGCTACAATCCGCTGCCCCTGCGATTTTCGGTGCAGGAGGGCAAGCTGACGGAGGAGAGCCGTCAGGAGCTGGCCCAGACCATGGATCGGTCCGTGGAGCGGATGGCGGCGGCCTTCGAGCTGTTGGAGTGCGGCGTATGGCAGCCGGTCATTGAAAGTGTGGTATATGCGGGGCTGTATCAGGTGGGAAACGCCGTTTTGAACGGCACCTTCCATCAGCGGCCCCGGAGAGAGAAATACCCTGAACGAAAGGCAGGACACGGCGATGCGTGATCCCTATCAGGTGCTGGGTGTCCCCAGCACCGCCACAGACGAGGAAATCAAAAAAGCCTATCGGAATCTGGCCAAAAAGTACCATCCCGATAACTATCACGACGATCCCCTGGCCGATCTGGCACAGGAGAAGATGAAGGAGATCAACGAGGCCTACGAGGAGATCCAGAACCAGCGCAAGCGCGGCGCCTCCGGCAATGGCTACGGAGCCTACGGCGGCAGCTATGGCGGCTCCTACGGCGGCTACGGCGCCAACGGCTACGGCGGCAGCTACGACCCCGCCATCCAGCGCATCCGTCTGGCCATACGTCAGGGGGACCTGAATCTGGCGGAGGAGCTGCTCAACGCCCGCAGCGACCACAACGCCGAGTGGAACTTCCTGAAGGGAGCCGTCTGCTTCAAACGGGGCTGGCTGGACGAGGCCAAGCGCTATTATGAGACGGCGGTGCAGATGGACCCCGGCAACCCGGAGTACCGGCAGGCACTGGCCATGGCGGAGGGCCGCTCCGCCGGCTACCGCCCCGCCGGATACAGCCGTGTCACCACCGACGGCTGCGACGATCCCTGCACCCGCCTGTGCGGTACCATGCTGTGCTGCAATCTGCTGGGCGGCGGTGGCTATTTCTGTTGTATATAAACGGGGACCCCATCCCCTTTGAAGGAGGATAAAGCTGTGGTCAAGAGCATGACCGGCTATGGCCGGGCGAGAGAAACCAGAAACAAGCGGGATATCACCGTGGAGGTGCGTTCCGTCAACAACCGGTATCTGGACTGTACTGTGAAGCTGCCCAGAGCCTATGTATTCGCTGAGGATGCCATCAAGGGCCGTGTCCAGAAGGCGGTGTCACGGGGCAAGGTGGACGTGTTCGTCACCATCGACTCCTCCGCTGCGGACGTGTCCGTGGTGAAGGTGAACGAGCCGCTGGCCCGCAGCTACTATGAGGCGCTGCTGAAGCTGAAGGAGACCTTCGGCCTGTCGGGAGAGGTCACTCCGGTGGAGCTGTCCCGCTGCCCGGACGTCCTCTCCGTCACCAAGGCGGAGGAGGATCTGGAGCTGCTGGCGGAGGACATCTGTCAGGTGACGGATGCGGCGCTGGCGGCCTATAACCGGATGCGGAGCGTGGAGGGCGTGAAGCTGGCGGAGGATATCGCCGGCCGGGCCGATACCATCGAGCGCACCGTGGCCCGTGTGGAGGCACAGTCTCCCCAGACGGTGTCGGCCTACCGGGAGCGGCTGGAGAGCAAGATGCGGGAGGTGCTGGCCTCCACCACCATCGACGAGGCCCGCATCCTGACGGAGACAGCCATCTTTGCCGACAAGATCGCCGTGGACGAGGAGACGGTGCGCCTGCACAGCCACCTGTCCCAGCTGCGGGATATGCTGCGGGGGGATGAACCCGTGGGCCGGAAGCTGGATTTCCTCATTCAGGAGATCAACCGGGAGTGCAACACCATCGGCTCCAAGTGCAGCGACCTGACCATTACGCAGGACGTGGTGAACATGAAGGCCGAGGTGGAGAAGATCCGGGAGCAGGTGCAGAACATCGAGTAAGGGAGCGTTCTATGGAGCTGGTAAACATCGGATTCGGCAACCTCATTGCCGCCGGGCGGCTCATCGCTGTGGTAAGCCCGGATTCGGCCCCCATCAAGCGACTCATTCAGGAGACAAGGGACGGCGGGATGCTCATCGACGCCACCTATGGCCGAAAAACGGCGTCGGTGCTCATCATGGACAGCGACCATGTGGTGCTGTCGGCGCTGTCGGCGGAGAAGCTGGCGCCCCGGCTGGGCGTCCGGTTGGAGGATCTGACAGAGGAGGAAGCTTAAGTGCAGAGAAAGGGCAAGACATTCATCGTATCGGGTCCCTCCGGCGTGGGCAAGAGCACCGTGCTGAAGGCGCTGTTTGATCAGCGGACGGACCTGTATTTTTCCATTTCCGCCACCACCCGTGCCCCCCGTCCTGGAGAGGTGGACGGTGTCCACTACCACTTCATCCCGGCGGAGGAGTTCCACCGGATGGTGGAGGAGGACGAGTTTCTGGAGTATGCCGAGTACGTAGGCAACTTCTACGGTACGCCCAAGAAGTACGTGGACCGTGCCATGGATGACGGTCGGGACGTCATTCTGGACATCGAGATCCAAGGCGCCAACCAGATCTGCGCCAAGCGGCCGGAGACGGTGCGTATCTTCATCGCTCCCCCCTCATGGGTGGAGCTGGAGCGGCGGCTCACCGCCCGTGGCACCGACAGTCAGGAGGTCATCCAGAGCCGCCTGCTGCGGGCCAAGGTGGAGCTGCAAACCGCCAGCAGTTACGACTATCTGGTCATCAACGATACCGTGGAGCAGGCGGTGACGGAGCTGGCGGCCATTCTGTGCGCCGAGCACTGCCGCCCGGCGGAGCGTCTGGAGCAGCTCCTGCATAAATAAGTCAAATTACAGCCGAAAGGCAGATAAGGAAGGTCGATCATTATGATGCTGTATCCCGCAATGAACAAGCTGACGGAGTATATCCCCAACCGCTATATGATGGTGAACGTGGTGGCCCGCCGGGCCCGCCAGATCGCCGAGGAGGCCGAAGCCACCGGCCAGCATTTGGACGAGAAGCCGGTGACGCTGGCCATCCACGAGGTGGCCGAGGGCAAGTTCGACGCCCACACCATCGACACGGAGATCGAGGAAGACTGAGGGAGGGACCGTCAATGACGCAGATCGCCAAGGTCGCTGTGGCGGCGGCTACCTACGCCATTGACAAGCCCTACGACTATCTGGTGCCGACCGGTATGGAGCTCTCCGTGGGCTGCCGGGTCACGGTACCCTTCGGGCGGGGCAACCGCACCGCCGAGGGCATGGTGCTTCAGCTGCGGCAGGAGGTGCCTGCCAAGCCCCTGAAGGCCATCCGCAGCCTGCTGGATCAGGAGCCGGTGCTGTCGGAGAAGGAGATACGGCTGGCCCTCTGGATGCGCCAGCGGTACTTCTGCACCTTCTACGATGCCCTGCACACCATCCTCCCGGCGGCGGTGTGGTATCGCTACCGGGAGATCTGGAGCCTCTGCCCCACGGCAGGGGAGGAGGGCCTTACGGAACGGGAGCAGGCGGTGTGCCGGATGCTCTCCGACGGCCCGCAGGAGCGGGAGACCCTCTGCACCGCACTGGGGGAGGATATCCCGTCGGTGCTGTATCAGATGAAAAAGAAGGGACTGGTTTCCGTGGAGACGGAGACCAGCCGCAAGATAAAGGACCACATGGTGGAGCTGGCGTCCTTAGCCGCCCCGGCGCAGGAGGTGCTGGAGCGTCTGGAGCGCCGCCGCCGGTCCGCCCCCCGGCAGTATGAAGCTGCGGCGTTTCTGGCCAAGTGCGGCGAGACCACGGTCCACGACCTGTGCTATTTCACCGGCGCTACCCGCCAGACCCTCCGCAGTCTGGAGAAGCAGGGCCTCATCGCCCTCCGCAGCCGGGAGGAGTACCGCATCTCTCCACGGGAGTACGGTGTCCCGGCGGAGGAGATCACCCTGAACCAACAGCAGCAATCGGCCTATGACACCATCCTCCGCCAGACGGAGACGGGCCGGGCCGGGGTGACGCTTCTGCAGGGCGTCACCGGCAGCGGCAAGACGCTGGTGTATATCCGTCTGGCACAGACCCTGCTGGAGCAGGGAAAGTCCGTGATGATCCTGGTGCCGGAGATCGCCCTGACCCCCCAGATGATGGCTCGGTTCACCGCCTACTTCGGCCGAAAGGTGGCGCTGCTGCACAGCGGCCTGCGGCTGACGGAGCGGTGGGACCAATATAAGCGCATCCGCCGGGGCGAGGCCACGGTGGTGCTGGGGACCCGCTCGGCGGTATTCGCCCCGCTGGAGCGGCTGGGCCTCATCATACTGGACGAGGAGCAGGAGAGCTCCTACGAATCGGAAAAAGCCCCGTGCTACCACGCACGGGATATTGCCAAATACCGCTGCGTACAGGAGGGAGCCCGTCTGGTGCTGGGCTCCGCCACCCCCACGGTGGAGACGGCCTATTACGCCCGCATGGGGGATTACGGTCTCTGCCGCCTGACGGAGCGCTTCAATCAGCGCCGCCTGCCGCAGGTCATTCTGGCGGATATGCGCCGGGAACTGCGGGACGGCAATTTCAGCTGCATCAGCCGCCCTCTTCGGCAGGAGCTGGAGCGGAATCTGGCGGCGGGGGAGCAGAGCATCCTGTTTCTGAACCGCCGGGGCAGCAGCCGTCAGCTGCTGTGTCCCCAGTGTGGCTATGTTCCCCAGTGTCCCCGGTGCAGCGTCTACCTCACCTACCACTCCGCCAACGGGCGGATGATGTGCCACTACTGCGGCCACTCCCAGCCTGCACCGGATACCTGTCCCGACTGCGGCGGCGCTATGAAGCACATCGGCTTCGGTACACAGAAGGTGGAGGAGGAGCTGACCCGGCTCTTTCCCGGTACGGAGCTTCTGCGGATGGATGCCGATACCGTGGGAGAGGGCCACGAGAAGCTCCTGCGGGAGTTCCAGCGCCGCCGCATCCCCATTCTGCTGGGGACTCAGATGGTGGCCAAGGGACTGGATTTCGCCGGGGTGACGCTGGTGGGCGTGCTGGCGGCGGATCTGTCGCTGTACGTGGATCACTACCGGGCGGCGGAGCGCACCTTCAGCCTGCTGACGCAGGTGGTGGGCCGGGCCGGCCGGGGGGAGAAGGAGGGCCGAGCGGTGATCCAGACCTACACCCCCCGCAACGACGTGATCCTGGCGGCGGCGGAGCAGGACTATGACCGCTTCTACGACGATGAGATCCGTCTGCGGCGTCTGCGGCGTGACCCGCCCTTTGCCGACCACTTTACCCTCACCGTTACCGGCCCGGAGGAGGAGCCGGTGCGCCGGGCCTGTGTCCAGCTGTGCGCCGCCCTGCGGCAGGCGCTGTCGCAGGAATCGTACCGGGCCATGGAGCCGGAGGTGCTGGGGCCTGCCCCGGCCCCGGTGGTGAAGCTGAACAACCGCTACCGCTACCGGATCACGGTGGTGGGCCAAAACGAAAAACCGCTCCGTCAGCTGCTGGCGGCCTATATGAAGGCCTTCGCCCGCCGCCCGGAGCATCGCAATATGGCGGTCCACACGGACTGCAATCTGATGGATTAGAGGTACGAAGGATATGGCTTTGAGAAAGATCGTATTGCAGGGCGACGAGTGCCTGACCAAGGTGTGCCGCCCGGTGACGGAGTTCAATCAGCGCCTGCACACGCTGATCGATGACATGAAGGAGACGCTGCTGGATTCCGGCGGCGTGGGTCTGGCCGCCCCGCAGGTGGGCGTGCTGCGCCGTGTGTGCGTGGTGATGAACGAGGACGAGGACATCATCGAGCTGGTGAACCCGGAGATCATCGCCGCCGAAGGGGAGCAGACGGGTCTGGAGGGCTGCCTCAGCATCCCCGGCAAGTTCGGCATCGTCACCCGCCCCTATACGGTGCGTGTCCGGGCGCAGGACCGGGACGGCAATTTTTTCGAGGTGGAGGACGAGGAGCTGACCGCCCGCTGCTTCTGCCATGAGATCGAGCATCTGGACGGCCATCTGTTCGTGGAGCACACGGACCATCTGATGACCGAGGAGGAGCTGGAGGAGTATATGAACCGGCAGGAGGAAGACGAGGAATGAGGATCCTGTTTATGGGAACGCCGGACTTCGCCGTGGCCTCTCTGCGCCGGCTGGTGGAGGACGGCCACGAGATATGCGGCGTGTTTACCCAGCCGGATAAGCCCAAGAACCGGGGCCATAAGCTGGCCTTCTCCCCGGTGAAGGAGTATGCTCTTTCACAGGGCCTGACGGTGTACCAGCCCGTCAAGCTGCGGGACGGTACGGCGCTGGAGCTGATCCGCTCTCTGGCTCCGGAGCTGACGGTGGTGGCGGCCTATGGCCGCATCCTGCCGGAGGATATTCTGGCGGCGCCCAAGCTTGGCTCCATCAACGTCCATTCCTCGCTGCTGCCCAAATACCGTGGCGCAGCCCCCATCAACTGGGCCGTCCTGAACGGCGACGCCGTCACCGGCGTCACCATCATGTATATGGCCAAGGAGCTGGACGCCGGGGATATCATTTCCGCCGCCGAGACGCCCATCGATCCCGACGAGGACGCTCTGACCCTGACGAACCGTCTGGCGGAGTTGGGAGCCGAGACCCTGTCCCGGACGGTGCAGGCGCTGAACGACGGTACCGCCGGCCGCACCCGACAGGACGAGAGCGCCGTGACCTTTGCGCCCATGCTGAGCCGGGAGCTGTCCCCCATGGACTTCACCCGCCCCGCCCGCAGTCTCCACAATCAGGTCCGTGGCCTCCAGCCTTGGCCCTGCGCCGTGACGGAGCTGTCCGGCGCCACGGTGAAGGTATACCGTACCGCTGTGGGCGGCGCCGTCAAGGCCGCCCCCGGAATGATCGTCCGGGCCGATAAGACCGGCATCGAGATCGCCTGCGGCGACGGTCTGACCCTCCGTATTCTGGAGCTTCAGCCTCAGAACGGCAAGCGCATGGCGGTGGCCAGCTATCTGGCAGGCCACCCGGTGCAGGTGACGGTATGAGCGACGTGAGAAAGCCGGACGCCAGAGAGACCGCTCTGGAGGTCCTGATGCAGGTGGACAGCGCCAACGCATGGTCCGACGGCGGCCTGAAGCGCACCATCGCCAAAAATAAGCTGGACAGCCGGGATGCGGCGCTGGCCACCCGCCTGTGCTACGGGGTGATCCAGAACCGGATGCTGCTGGACTACTATATCGGCTGCTGGTGCAGCCAGCGCCCGGAGCGGCTGGAGTCCGTCATCCGCAACATCCTGCGTCTGGGGGGCTACCAGATCCTGTTTTTGGATAAGGTGCCGCCCCGTGCCGCCGTCAACGAGGCCGTGGAGATGACCAAGCGCCACCGCCGGGAAAAGGCGGCGGGTATGGTCAACGCCATCCTGCGGAAATTTGCCGCCAATCGGGAGGATATGCCGCCCCTGCCCAAGGGCAGCCCGGCGCAGACTCTCTCCCTGCGATACAGCCACCCCCGGTGGCTGGTGGAGCGTCTGCTTTCCCTCATCGGCGAGGAGGAGACGGAGGCGTATCTCCGTATGAACAATCAGGTAGTACCTACTACCATCCAGACAAACCCCCTGAAGGGTACCCCGGAGGAGCTGGAGAAGCTGCTGCGCCAGACCGGCGCACAGGTGGAGCCCCACCCGTGGCTGGCGGGATGCTTTTCCGTCAGCGGCACCGGCGATTTGGAGCAGCTGTCCGCCTTCCGGGAGGGCCGCTTCACCGTGCAGGACGCAGCCGCCCATCTGGTGGCCACCGTGGCCGCCCCGGCCCAGGAGGATCGGGTGCTGGACGTGTGCGCCGCTCCCGGCGGCAAGTCCTTTGCCATGGCCATGGACCGCCGGGATCGGGGCCAGATCCTCTCCTGCGATGTCCACCCCCACAAGCTGAAGCTCATCGACAGCGGCGCCCAGCGTCTGGGCATCACCAGCATCCGCACGGCGCTGGCCGATGCATGGGAGGAGCACGCCGCATGGCTGGAGCAGGCGGATGTGGTAGTGGCGGACGTCCCCTGTTCGGGCCTCGGCATCATCCGCAAAAAGCCGGATATCCGGTATAAAAACCCCCGTGATCTGGCCCAGCTTCCGGCCATTCAGGGGGATATTCTGGAAAATGCCTGCCGCTATGTGTGTCCCGGTGGCGTGCTGGTGTACTCCACCTGCACGGTGCTGCCGGAGGAAAATCAGGAGATCATCCACGTGTTCCTCTCCCGCCACCCGGAGTTCCGACGGGAGACCTTCACCTTGCCGGGGCCCGTGGGCCTGTGTGACGGGGAGGCGACCCTGTGGCCCCAGCGGCTGGGGACCGACGGCTTTTACATCTGCCGAATGCGGAGGAAAGCATGACTGACATCAAATCCATGACGATGGAGGAGCTGACCCATACCCTGCGGGAGATGGGACAGCCCGCCTTCCGGGGCGGTCAGGTCTTTACCTGGCTGCACCGGGGCGTCACCTCCTTTGAAGAGATGAGCGATCTGCCCCGTGGGCTGCGGGAGCAGCTGGCGCAGACGTTCCATATCACCGCCCCCACCGTGGCCCGCAAGCAGGAGTCCCGTCTGGACGGCACCGTCAAGTACCTGTGGGAGCTGGCGGACGGCAACTGCATCGAGACGGTGCTCATGCAGTATCACCACGGCAACACCGTGTGCATCTCCTCTCAGGTGGGCTGCCGCATGGGCTGCGCCTTCTGCGCCAGCACCATCGCCGGAAAGGTCCGTGACCTGACCCCCTCGGAGATGCTGGATCAGGTGCTGTTCACCCAGCTGGATTCCGGCCGGGAGATCTCCAATATCGTGCTGATGGGCATTGGAGAGCCTCTGGACAACATGGATACCGTGCTGCGGTTCCTGACGCTGGTGAACCACCCCAAGGGGCTGAACATCGGGATGCGGCACATCAGCCTGTCCACCTGCGGCGTGATACCGGGCATCCGGCGTCTGGCGGAGCTTCAGCTCCAGCTGACGCTCTCGGTGTCCCTCCACGCCCCGGACAGCGAGACCCGCTCCCGCATCATGCCCGTGAACCGGGCCTATGACGTGGAGGAGCTGTTCGCCGCCTGCCACGATTACTTCCAAAAGACGGGCCGCCGCATCTCCTTTGAGTACGCTATGATCGACGGCGTCAACGACCATGACTGGCAGGCGGACCTCATCGCCCGGCGCATCGCCGGGATGCCGGGCCACGTGAACCTCATCCCCCTGAACGACGTGGTGGAGAGCCCCTTCAAGCCCAGCCGCCGCACAGCGGCATTTCAAAAGAGATTACAGTCCCATGGCGTCACCGCCACCGTGCGGCGGAGCCTTGGCGGCGATATCGACGCCTCCTGCGGTCAGCTGCGCCGCAAGGCCATGGAGGAAGGGAGGAATCCGCAATGAGAGTATGGAGCGTAACGGACCGTGGTCTGGTACGCAGTGAGAATCAGGACGCCTGCGCCGTGCTGACGCCGGACGGCTACACCGTGGCGGTGGTCTGCGACGGCATGGGCGGTACGCAGGGGGGACGGATGGCCAGCGCCATAGCGGTGGAGACCTTCACCCGTGAGCTGAGCCGGAGCCTGCGCCCCGGCATGAGCGCCGGACAGCTGGAGCAGGCGGCGGGCTACGCCGTGGCTCTCTCCAACGATGCCGTCCGGGAGTACGGGCTGGCCCATCCGGGCTTTGAGCGTATGGGGACGACTCTGGTCTCCGCCGTGGTCCGGGACGATCTGGCGCTGGTGAGCAACGTGGGCGACAGCCGGGCCTACCACATCACCCGTGAGGGCATCCGGCAGGTGAGCCGGGACCACTCCGTGGTGGAGGATATGGTGGAAAAGGGCGACCTGACCCGTGACGAGGCCCGGCACCATCCCCGCCGCAACCTCATCACACGGGCGCTGGGGACGGAGCCCGGTGTGGCGGCGGATGCCTTCCCGCTGAAATGGCAGCAGGGGGACTTCCTGCTGCTATGCTCCGACGGACTGATAAACACCGTGTCCGATCAGGAGCTTCTCTTCGAGGTGATTCACAGCGAGCCGCTGGACACGTGTCTGGATCGGCTGCTGGCCCTCTCCCGTCAGCGGGGAGCGCCGGATAACGTCACTGCTGTGCTGCTTATGAATATCTGAAGGAGATGACATCTATGGATCAATATATCGGAAAAATGCTGGATAACCGCTATGAGATATTGGAGCTCATCGGCAGCGGCGGCATGGCCAACGTCTACAAGGCCAAGTGCCACCGCCTGAACCGAATGGTGGCGGTGAAGATCCTGAAAAACGATCTGGCGGAGAACGCCGACTTCCGCCGCCGCTTCCGGGACGAGTCTCTGGCGGTGGCCCAGCTGTCCCACGCCAACATCGTGTCGGTGTACGACGTGTCCCGCAGCGGCGACACGGAGTATATCGTCATGGAGCTGGTGGACGGCATCACCCTGAAGCAGTACATGGAGCGCCGTGGCAAGATGGACTGGCGGGAGGCGCTGCACTTCATCACCCAGATCATGCGGGCGCTGAGCCATGCCCACAGCCGGGGCATCATCCACCGGGACATCAAGCCTCAAAACATCATGGTCCTGCGGGACGGCAGCGTCAAGGTGACGGACTTCGGCATCGCCTGTTTGACCAGCGCCAGCCAGACCCTGACGCAGGAGGCGCTGGGCTCCGTCCACTACATCTCCCCGGAGCAGGCCAGAGGTGACCGCATCGACGCCCGCAGCGATATCTACTCCGCCGGTGTGGTGCTCTATGAGATGCTTACCGGCCGTCTGCCCTTCGAGGGGGAGTCCGCCGTGTCCGTGGCCATCCAGCACCTGAGCTCCGTCCCACTGGCCCCCCGTGAGATCGATCCCGATATCCCGGAGGCGCTGGAGCTGATCTGCATGAAGGCCATGTGCGCCAATCTGGAGAAGCGCTACCCCTCGGCGGATGCCATGCTGGAGGATCTGGAGAAGTTCCGCAAGAATAATTCCGTGGACCTTGGCTATATCCGTGCCGATCTGGAGGAGCCGGAGGATCACGAGCCTACGCAGGCCATCCCCACCGCCGCCATTCAGGCCGCCCGCAAGGAGCGCACCCCGGCGGAGGAGAAAAAGCGGGATAAAAAGCTCATCGCCATCGTGGTGGGCGGCTTTGCCGCAGCTCTGCTGGTGGTGTTCCTGCTGTTCAAGTTCGTGTTTGGCGGCATCAACGATAACCCCGCCGCCCAGTCCTATAAGGTTCCCGATGTTCTGGGCAAGACCGTGGAGGAGGCCCAGCAGATGGAGGGCGTCAAGGGCGTGTTCCAGATCGAGGTGGCCGGCAGCAAGGCCGACAGCAACTATCAGCCCGGCCAGATCATCGAGCAGGACCCCAAGTCCGGCCATGTCCGCAAGAATAACCTGAAGATCACCGTCTGGATCTGCGCCAAGGAGGAGACCAACCTCATGGTGAACGTTCTGGGCGAGGATGTGCAGAACGCCAAGGTGGAGCTGACGAACCTGAATCTGAATCTGAACGTCCAGATCCGGGAGGTGTACTCCGACGAGTATGCCGCCGGTAAGGTCATCAGCAGTACCCCCGCCGCCGGTGAGAGCATCAAGAAGGGCGACAGCATCCTGCTGACCGTCAGCAAGGGGCCGGAGACCAAGCCCGTCACCGTGCAGAATTACGCCGGTCTCAGCGTGGACGATGCCGCCCTGCAGGCCGAGAACGCCGGTCTCACCGTGGGCGCTCACCAGTATGAGTACGACGCCACCGTGCCAGAGGGCAGCGTCATCCGCCAGAGCCTCGCTCCCAAGACGGAGGTAGCCCCCGGCACCGAGATCGTCTTTACCGTCAGCAAGGGCCCCGAGCCGTCTCAGACCACAGAGCAGACGGTGACGTTCGATATCCCCGGCGAGTACCTGAATCCGGAGCTGGGCATCCTGAACGTGGAGATCCGTCAGGATACCACCGTCGTCTACTCCACCACGGTGGATACCACGGACCCCGCCGCCGCCCGTTCCGTCAGCCATACCTTCACCGGTGACAAGGGAACCAGCATCACGGTGTACCTGTATATCAACGGCACCGAGGTGGCCTCTCAGGTGGTCAGCTTTTGAGCCGGGGCCGCATTGAAAAGGCCCTCAGCGGCTTCTACTACGTCCGCACGCCGGAGGGGCTGCTGCAATGCCGGGCCAGAGGAAAATTCCGCCGGGAGGGCATCAGTCCGCTGGTGGGGGACTGGGTACAGGTCCGTGATCTGGGAGGCGACGAGGGCTTCGTGGAGGCCATCGAGCCCCGGCAGAACCGGTTTGCCCGCCCCGCCGCCGCCAACATCGACCAGCTGGTCATCATCGGCTCACAGGCCATCCCCACCACGGATCCCTATCTCATCGATCGCATTGCCTCCATCGCCGCCCTGAAGGGCTGCCGGGTGCTGCTGTGCCTGAATAAATGCGATTTGGACCCGGCACAGGAGCTATACGACAGCTATGCCGCCTCCGCCATTCCGGTGCTGCGGGTCAGTGCCGCCACCGGAGAGGGCCTGCCGGAGCTGCGCCGTGCCATGAAGGGAAAGCTGAACGCCCTCACCGGCAACTCCGGCGTGGGCAAGTCCAGCATCCTGAACGCCATGGAGCCGGTGTTCGGCCTGCCGGTGGGGGAGGTCAGCAAGGCCCTGGGCCGTGGCCGCCACACCACCCGCCATGTGGAGATGTTCCCGCTGGACGAGGATACCTACGTTATCGACACGCCGGGCTTCTCCTCCTTCGACACGGAGGAGTTGGATCTGGAGCTGAAGGCCCGCCTGCCGGAGACCTTCCCGGAGTTTGCCCCCTATCTGGGCCAGTGCCGGTTCGTGGGGTGCAGCCATGTGAAGGAAAAGGGCTGCGCCGTGCTGCAGGCGGTGAAGGACGGGAGGATCCCCGCCAGCCGCCACCGCAGCTATGTGCGGCTGTATGACGAGCTGAAGGACCTGCGGGACTGGCAGCACAAATAGAGAACGCTCAGAGAGGGCGGAAGCATCGCTTCCGCCCTCCCTTTGTGCGCCGCCGCTGTCACGCCCGCCCCTCCCGGCATATACTGCCATAGAAGCGAAACGGAGAGGGAGGGACGTCACATGAGACACGGAGACGGCTGCGGGAGATTTCTGGGCATCTGTGCACTGGGGCTGGGACTGGGTATCCTCATTGCCGCCATCTTTCCGGTGGGCGTGCTGATGTTTCTGGTGTCGTTCCTGCTGATCGCCTGTGGGATCGTCTGCTTGAAGGATAGGAGGTAGCTGCTGTGAAGATCGTGGTTTGGAAGTCGCCCCGTCTGCTGCGTGGGGTTCTGCGGATGCTCTTCGGCATCCGGGAATAAACGGCGGAAACGGCTCATAGAGTAGTCCTGCACAGTAAGAAATTACGGGAGGACGAAAACATGGAGCTGGAACTGCAATATACGGAGCTGTCCTGCTGCGAGGCAGGGGAGAGCGTTATCCTGACGCAGGAGGAGGCGCTGGAGGCGGCGATCCCGGAGTACTGCCCGGAGGTCACCCGCATCGTGGACGCCGTAGGACAGCTGTGCCTGCGGGAATATACGAGCCGGCAGATCAGCGGCTCGGTGCTGGTCACGGTGCTCTATACCTCGGAGGAGAGCCCCGGCCTGCGGAGCCTGACGCTGCCGGTGCCGTTTCTGACCCAAGCGGACGACAAGCGCCTCACCGGCTGCGACACCGTCTGCATGGCGGGCCGCCTGCTGCTGACGGAGGCCAGAGCCGTCACCGGCCGAAAGCTGTACCTGCGGGTCATGCCGGAGCTGACTCTCACCGGCTACACCTGCCGCCGCCACCGCATCTGCACCGGCGTAGGGGAGGAGCCTACCCTGCGCCTGCACCATCAGGAGCAGTCCCTTACCCTGCTGACCTCGGTGACGCAGCGGCAGAGCAGCGTGACTCAGGAGCTCCAGCCCCAGGACTGGGGCGAGCCGCCGGAGGAACTGCTGGCCCAGCGCATCTGCCCCCGCATCACCGGCAGCCAGCCGGTGGGGAGCCGCCTGCTGGCAAAGGGCGAGGCCCGCATCTGCCTGCTGTACCGCACGCAGGACGGCTCCCTCCACACATGGGAGGACACCCTGCCCTTTTCCTGCCTTCTGGACGGCCTTACCGTCCCGGAGGAGGCGCAGGTCACGGTCACCGGCTCCTGCGGCACGGCCCGGCTCATCCGCAGCGACGGCGCAGCCGCCATCGGGGTGGAGCTGACCCTGAGCCTACTGGTGCGGACCTATGAGACGGTCACCGTCGCCCCGGTGACGGACCTATACAGCACCCGCTGGGACACCGCTCTCCAGCGCCAGAGCCTGACCTTGACGGAGACCTGGCCCCCGGAGACGGTACAGCCGGAGGTACATCAGGAGCTGGAGAGCCGCCCCTTCCTGTATGTGACGGCGGCGGACTGCGGCGCCGTCACCACAGGGCAGGAGGGGGATCATACCACCCTCCGCACCCCCCTGCGGCTGCGGCTGCTGTATCTGGATGAATCCGGCGCACCGGTCACGGCGGAGCGCACCGACGAGGCCGCCGCCCCCGTGCCTGGGGATGTGACCACCGCCCGTGCCGCCTGCCTGTCTCCCAGCCTGCGCCCCTCCGGCACGGGACTGGAGCTGACGGTCCCGGTGGAGCTGACGGTGGAGCGCAGCCGCCGATGCACATGGGACGCCATTACCGCCGCAGAGCTGACGGAGCCGGAGCCGGGACGGCGTCCCTCTCTGGTGCTGTGCCGGCCGAAGAAAGGGGAGAGCCTGTGGGAGCTGGCCAAGCGCTACCGCACGGATGAGCAGGCCATCTGCGCCGCCAACGGATTGGAGCAGGAGACTCCGCTGCCGTCGGGGCTGCTGCTGATCCCCCGTGTAAGATAGCAGAAAAAGAGCGTAGGCGATGCCTGCGCTCTTTTTTCGTAGAAAGTCTTATCCCTGTGCGTACCGGGCCAGAAACTGCCGGGTGCGCTCCTCCTTGGGGTGATCCATCACCATGCGTGGCTCCCCCTGCTCCACGATGACGCCACCGTCCATGAAGATGACCTGATCCGCCACATCACGGGCAAAGGCCATCTCGTGGGTGACGATGACCATGGTGGTGCGCTGCCGGGCCAGCTGCCGGATGACCTTCAGCACCTCCCCGGTAAGCTCCGGGTCCAGCGCTGAGGTGGGCTCATCGAAGCACAGAATGTCCGGCTTCATGGCCAGCGCACGGGCAATGGCCACCCGCTGCTTCTGTCCGCCGGAGAGCTGGTGGGGATAGTGTCCCATCCGATCTCCCAGACCCATCTGTTCCAGCAGGGCTTCGCCCTCCCGGCGGATGGCCTCCGGGGCCTCCCCGGTTCTCTCGGACTTGGCCAGCAGCCGCCGGGCCAGCGTTACATTCTCCAGCGCCGTATATTGGGGAAACAGATTAAAATCCTGAAACACCAGCCCGAAGTGCAGCCGGTTCCGCCGCCGCTCCTGAGGGGACAGGCTCCCGTCCAGCAGATTCCGTCCCCGGACGGCGATGCGGCCGCTGTCCGGTGTTTCCAAAAAGTTCAGGCACCGCAGCAGCGTGGTCTTTCCGCTGCCGGAGGAGCCGATGATGGACAGAGCCTGTCCCTCCTCCAGCGAAAAGCTGATGTCCCGCAGGACCTTGGTACCGCCGAAGCTTTTCTCCAGCTGCGCCACCTCCAGGATCGCCATAGTACCCCCTCCTTACCGAAAATAGCTGAGCCTGCGCTCGATGTACCGGAACAGCAGTGTCAGCAGCCCCACAAAGGCCAGATAGAATACCCCCGTGTAAAACAGGGGCCATGTGATGCCCTGCGCCTTGATGTAGCTCTCGCCCACCTTGGTCAGCTCCATGATGGAGATGATGCGGGCCAGCGAGGTGTCCTTCACCAGCGTGATGATCTCATTGGACATAGGCGGCACAATGCGCTTCACCATCTGCAGCAGGGTGATCTTAAAGAAGATCTGTCTGCGGGTGAGGCCCAGTACCTCTCCCGCCTCCCGCTGCCCGGCAGGCACGCCCTCAATGCCGCCCCGGTAGATGACGGAGAAGTAGCAGGCGTAGTTCAGCACGAAGGCCACGGTACACGCCAGCATCCGCTGGCTGCCCCAGATGTTGTGGCCCAGCCAGATGCCGGGGCCGTAGAAAATCAGGATCAGCTGCAGCATCAGGGGCGTTCCCCGGACGATCCACACCAGAACGTTAAAAAACCAGCTGACCGGACGGCACTTGCTCATGGAGCCGAAGGTCACCGCCAGCCCCAGCGGCAGAGAGAATACCAGCGTCAGGGCGAACAGCTTCACCACCTCACGCAGCCCCTCCAGCAGGGACAGTGTCACAGACCAGAACATGGGAAGAACTCCTTACACTCAGATTTCACAGGCCGCCCTTTTCACGGGCCGCCATAAAAAATGCCGCTGCGGCGGACAGCCCCCGCAGCGGCATTCTGGCCGTTATTTACTGACCACGCACCACCACGACCTGTGCGTTCTTGCAGTAGGCGTTGGTGCAGGCCATGGCGCTCATAACGCCGTCGGTGAGGGTCATGCCGTTCCACACCACGTCGATGGCCTTGCTGTCCAGCTCATTGATCTTCTGGCCCCAGTCGATGACCACGAACTGAATTTCCACACCCAGACGCTCCGCCACCAGCTTGGCAAGGTCTGCGTCAAAGCCGATCCACTGGCCATTTTCATCCTTATAGTCCATGGGGGCGAACTCCGTGATGCCCACCACCAGCGTACCCTTCTGCTGGATATAGCTGACGTCACTGTCCTCTCCGGTGGTGAAGGTGTTCTCCTGTTGTGGGACCAGCAGCTCCTCGGTGATGCCGTACTGCTGGGCCAGCTTCTGCATGGTTCCGCTCTGATAGGCATCGCCCAGCACGCAGTTGATGTACTGCGCCAGATCGGAGCCCTTGCGGCAGCCGATGCCGTACTCCTCCTCGGTGAGCCTGTCGGTGTAGGTGAGATCGGGGTAGCTGGTACCCTCACCGATCATGGCCCCGGCCATCAGCAGATCGATGATGGCGGCGTCGGAGGTGCCGGAGGCCACCTCCATCAGGGCGGCGGCCTGATCCTCCAGCGTGGTGACCTTCCAGCCCTTCTCCAGAGCGATCTCTTCACCGGCGGAGCCGCCCTCCACGGCGTAGGTCAGGACCTTTTCGTCGGAATCCTTGCTTCCGCCGTTGTCCTTTTGGCCGCAGGCGGCCAGCAGGGAGGCGATGATGGTCAGTGCCAGCGCCAGACACAGAAGCTGCTTGAACTTTTTCATGGGAATATCCTCCTTGATATGGTACACGGATGTGTTGTAACAGATGTATTGTGTTTGTATTGTGTTCGTTTTGTGTTTGTATTGTGTTAGATGGTGATGCACTGCGTTTGGTCACGTTGGCCTGCATGGTCCGGATCGAGCCGCGATAGGCTGCGCTGCAATGCAGTGTGCTGTGCCGGGCAGCACAAGCCCTACGCTGAGCGGCATAAGCCCTGCCGCTATTATCGCTTACTTTTCCGGAACTTGCAAGCCCCGCCGCAAATTCCCGCCACCGTTTTCTGCGGCTTTCCGCCTGTCCTTACCACAACCCTACCGGCCCTTCTGCCGATGGTCTATGCCGCGGATTTCCGTGGGTGGTTTTCGACGACCCTCATCGCAGCGCCGTTTCTGTTGCTGGCTTCCGCTGTTGTTTCCGTCGGCAGATCCCAGCCGCCTTCGCCGTCGTCCGATTGGGATTTTCACAGGTTTCCTCTCCGCGGGCCTTTATCAAGAACCGCCGCCGAGATTTTCACCGGTTTCCTTGGGGCAACGAGGATGCTATGGAAGCTGCCCCGCCGGAGGCTGCCCCACTTTTGGGGCGCCTGTGCTTTCTATCTGTTATCGATGGTGTCGCTCCATACCAAAACCTCATTTCTGACAAAACCGCATGGATCAAAGCTGTCTCTCTCGTCTTTCTGCGGCCTATCGCATGGCACCGGGCAGCCGCTCCCGTAGTTTGCGGTTCCGATTGACCATATGCGCCCGGTCGCTTATTCACAGCGACTGGTTGTCCCGCTGACGATGGATATATTTTAACACTTTAGCGAAGTAGTGTAAAGATGCACATACGTAAAAATAGATGGATAGATGCAGATGGATTTTATGCAGAATAGACATATCCCGCCCGTGCGTCCTAAGAAGAGATGTCTGTTCCCAAAGGGAGATGGCACCCCGGAAGCAACCGGGGCGTCCAGAGGAGAAAAGCGGACGGAAAGCGGCTCCCTTGCAGGTCCATACGATGTCCACAGACTGTCAGGAAAATGGGGGAGGTGTCCAATTTTTGCGTATTTTCTCTAAAAATTCAGAGATTGTTCATTGATAATCCGGGATCGGAATTGTATAATCGGAATTGGATAATAGAAAAAAATTCTGGAGAAGCGAGGAGGTCACAATGGCTTTTGTGGAATTTGAAAAGGTCAGCAAGATCTACCACACCGGAACGGTGGAGATCCCGGCGCTGCGGGACGCCACCTTTCAGGTGGAAAAGGGGGAGATCTGCGTCATCGTAGGGGCCTCCGGTGCCGGAAAGACCACGCTGCTGAATATTTTGGGGGGTATGGATACCCTCACCGGCGGCACGGTGAAGCTGGATGGCCGGGATATCTCCCGCTACGACCGGCGGCAGCTGACGGAGTACCGACGCCGCGACGTGGGCTTTGTGTTCCAGTTTTATAACCTCATTCAGAACCTCACGGCGCTGGAGAACGTGGAGATCGCCGCCCAGCTCTGCCCCCATCCGCTGGATGCGGCAGAGGTGCTGCGGGAGGTGGGACTGGGGGAGCGGATGAAGAACTTCCCGGCCCAGCTCTCCGGCGGCGAGCAGCAGCGGGTGGCCATTGCACGGGCACTGGCCAAGAACCCCAAGCTGCTGCTGTGCGACGAGCCAACCGGTGCGCTGGACTATGTTACTGGCAAGAACATTCTGAAGCTGCTGCAGGATACCTGCCGCCGGACGGGAATGACGGTGGTCATCATCACCCACAACTCCGCTCTGACGGCCATGGCGGATCGGGTCATCTCCATCAAGAGCGGTACCATCCAGTCTATGCGGAAGAATGAACACGTCATCCCTGTGGAAGAGATCGAGTGGTGAGGATATGCTGCTGAAAACTGCTTTTCGGGAGATCAAAACCAGCTTGGGCCGGTATCTGGCCATTCTGGCCATTATTGCGCTGGGTGTGGGCTTTTTTGCCGGACTGCGGGTGACCCGCACCGCTATGATCTCCACCGCCGATCACTATTTGAAGGATCTGGCCATGTTCGATGACCGGATCCTCTCCACACTGGGCTGGACGGAGGAGGATGTGGATGCCTTCCGGAAGCTGGATGGCGTATCCGCCGCCGAGGGCGCCCGTTCCGCCGACGTGCTGTGCGTGGGGGAGGACGGCTCCGACATGGTGCTGAAGGCCCACTCCCTGACGCAGCAGGTGAACCGCCTGAGCTTACAGGCGGGACGGCTGCCGGAGAAGGCTGACGAGTGCGTGGTGGACGCATGGCGCTACGATGAGAGCGCACTGGGCAGTGTCATCCGGCTGTCGGACAACAACTCCGCCGATACGCTGGATACCTTCGCCAGCCGGGAATATACGGTGGTGGGCGTGGCTGCCAGTCCTATGTACATCAACTATGAGCGGGGCGGCACGGCGCTGGGAAACGGCACCGTGGCGGCGTTTGTCTATCTGCTGCCGGAGGGCTTTGCGATGGACTACTACACGGAGATCGACGTGACCCTCGCCGGGGCAGATGGCCGCATCTATACGGCGGCCTATGACCATGCCGTGGAGGCCATGGAGCAGCCTCTGAAGGACTTGGCGGCCCAGCGGGCGCAGCTGCGGTATGACACTCTCCGCAGTGAGGCACAGGAAAAGCTGGCGGATGCCCAGCAGCAGCTGGACGATGCCCGGAAGCAGCTGGAAACGGGCTGGGCGGAGTACTACGACGGCCTTGCCCAGTACAAGGACGGACAGGCATCCTATGTGGAGGGCGCCGGTCAGTACCGGGATGGACTGGCAGAATATGACAGTGGCCGGGCGGCCTATGAGGCGGCTCGGAAGGACTATGAAAACGGCGTGAGCCAATACGATCAGGGGCAGGCCGCCTATGAGGAGGGCCAGCGGCAGTATCAGGCGGCACAGCAGCAGTATCAGGCGGCGCTGGCGCAGTATCAGCTGCTGGAGCAGCAGGCGGCGGCTCTGCCGGAGGATAGCCCGGAGCTGCCGGTCCTGCAGGCCAAGCTGGCGGCCATGAAGGAGCAGCTGGACGCCACAGCGGCGCAGCTTTCTCAGAATCAGGCTCAGCTGGAGGCAACGGCGGCGCAGCTGGCCCAGAGCAAGGCCCAGCTGGATGCGGCGGGTGCGGCGCTGGATACCACGGAGCAGCAGCTGGCACAGGCGCAGGAGAAGCTGGAGGAGTCGGCCCGGCAGCTGGCGGCGGCCAAGGCCCAGCTGGAGGAGACAGGTCCCAAGCTGGAGAGCGCCCGGCAGGAGCTGGAGGACGGCGAAAGGGAATTGTCCGACCATGAGGGGGAACTGGACGATGCCCGGCAGAAGCTGGAGGATCTGAAAGAGCCGGACACCTATGTGCTGGGCCGGGACACCAACGTGGGCTATGTATGCTTCGAGAGCGACACCAACATTGTGGCGGGAGTTTCCCGTGTGTTCCCGCTGTTCTTCTTCCTGCTGGCGGCGCTGGTGTGCATCACCACCATGACCCGCATGGTGGAGGAGCAGCGCACCCAACTGGGCGTACTGATGGCCATGGGCTATGGCCGGGGGGCCATCCTGTTCAAGTACTTCTTTTACTCCGGCAGCGCTTCGCTGCTGGGGTGCGCCATCGGCTTTGTGGGAGGCTCCTACATCTTTCCCAAGATCCTCTGGCACGCCTATAACATCATGTACGGCTTCGGGATCCCCATTGAATTTGTGCTGGATGGGAAGCTGGCGGCCATCTCCGTAGCCACCTATCTGCTGTGCGCTCTGGGGGCCACCTATCTGGTGTGCCGTGGCTTCTTGCGGGAGGTGCCGGCGGAACTGATCCGGCCCAAGGCCCCCAAGGAGGGCAAGCGGGTGCTGCTGGAGCGCATCACCTTCCTATGGAAGCGGCTGGGCTTTTTGACCAAGGTATCCCTGCGGAACGTGCTGCGGTACAAGCAGCGGTTCTTCATGATGGTGCTGGGCATCGGCGGCTGCACAGCGCTGCTGCTGGCGGGCTTCGGCATCAAGGACTCCATCGCCAATGTGGTGGACTATCAGTTCGAGGAAATTACCCTGTACGATGCGGCGGTGTCCTTCACAGAGGAGATGGATGCGCAGACGCAGCAGGCGTTTTCCCGGCAGGCCGCCGATGTGTCGGCGGTGGTGTTCCTCCACGACGGCTCCGTGACGGTGGAGGCAGGCGGCGGGGCCAAGACGGTGAATCTGCTGGTGCCTCAGAGCAGTCTGGAGGGCATGATGGACCTCCACCGGGGCGGCGAGAAGCTGTCTATGCCCGGAACGGGGGAGACGCTGCTCAACGACGCTCTGGCGGAGGCGCTGGGCGTGTCCGTGGGGGACACTGTGACCCTGCGGGACAGCGACATGAACACCCTGACGGTGACGGTCAGCGGCATCTTTGACAACTACGTGTCCAACTACGCCATCGTATCGCCGGAGACCTGCCGGGAGCAGTGGGGCAGCGTGCCGTCGGTGAAAACCGCCTTCATCCGGGTGGCGGATAACTCCGACGCAGGTGTCCACGCCGCCTCGGCCCGGATTTTGGATCTGGAGAACGTCTCGGCGGTATCGGTGAATCTGGATACCCGCCAGCGGGTGGGGACCATGATGTCGGTGCTGGATTACGTCGTGTGGATGGTGACGGTGTGCGCCGGGGCACTGGCCTTTATCGTGCTGTATAACCTCACCAATATCAATATCAACGAGCGCATCCGGGAGATCGCCACCATCAAGGTGCTGGGCTTCTATCCCGGAGAGACGTCGGCCTATGTGTTCCGGGAGAACAACACCCTGACGTTTTTGGGGATGCTGGTGGGTCTGCCGCTGGGCAAGTGGCTCCACGCCTATGTGATGAGCCAGATCCGCATCGACACCATCGCCTTCGACGTGCGGATCGCATGGCAGAGCGTGGTGTTCTCCATGCTGCTGACGGCGGTGTTTGCCGCCATCGTGGACGTGGTGATGTACTTCAAGCTACGGCGCATCAGCATGGCGGAGTCTCTGAAATCCATCGAATAAGGGAAAAACGTGAAAAAAGCATCCCTGCTTCCTGTGAAGCAGGGATGCTTTACATATCCGGTTATCAGGGGGATATCAGGGGAGCAGCAGCTGGGCGATCTGCACGGCGTTGGTGGCGGCGCCCTTGCGGACCTGATCGCCGCAGCACCAGATGTTCAGGCCGTTATCGCAGGTCAGATCCTCCCGGATGCGGCCTACGAATACGGTGTCCTGATCGCTGGTGTCCAGCGGCATGGGGTACCGGCGGTTGGACAGATCATCCACCAGACGGCAGCCGGGGGCGGCGGCGATGAGCTCTCTGGCTCGCCGGACGGAGATATTCTCACGGGTGCGGACCACCAGCGAGACGCTGTGGCTCCGCACCACCGGCACCCGGACGCAGGTGCAGCTGACCCGCAGGTCCGGCAGATGCATGATCTTGCGGCCCTCGTTCTGCATCTTCATCTCCTCGGAGGTGTAGCCCTCATAGGCCTCACCGCCGATCTGGGGGATGACGTTGTAGGCGATCTGGTACTGGAACACCTGCGGGTGGACGGGCTTGCCCTCCCGCAGCAGCTCCACCTCCTCCATAAGCTCACGGGGACCGCCGGCTCCGGCACCGGACACCGCTTGATAGGAGGAGGCGATGATGCTCTGGATGGGGCTGTCCTGGTTCAGGGCATTGATGGCCACCAACGAGACGATGGTGGTGCAGTTGGGATTGGCGATGATGCCCTTGTGGCGGCGGGCATCCTCCGGGTTGATCTCCGGGATCACCAGCGGCACATTGGGGTCCATGCGGAAGGCACTGGAATTATCCACGAACACGGCACCCGCCTTAACGATGGCCGGAGCGAAACGCTTGGCGATGTCGTTCTCCGCAGCGCCCAGCACGATGTCCATGCCCTCGAAGGCACTGTCCTCAGCGGGCTGCACCGTCAGCTCCCGGCCCTGCCAGAGCAGCTTTTGCCCGGCGGAGCGGGGGGAGGCCAGCAACCGCAGCTCCTCCACGGGAAAGCTGCGCTCGGCCAGTATTTTCATCATTTCACGGCCCACCGCACCGGTGGCGCCCAGAATGGCAACGTTCATAGTTTGGTTCCTCCTTATTTTACAAAGCTGTCGTACAGGACACGGATGGCACGCTCGAAGTCGCTGCCGTCCACGCCAACGATGATATTCAGTTCCTCCGGTCCTTGGGTGATCATGCGGATGTTGATGCCGTTTTCACCCAGCTTGGCGAAGATGCGGCCGGAGGTGCCGGGCTTATAGGCCATTTTCCGGCCTACGGCGGCCACGATGGCCATATTGTCTGTCACATGGATGCTGTCGGGCTTCAGCTCCTTTTGCAGGTCGCCCAGCATGGGATACAGGCACGGAGCCACCTTCTGGGCCGACACCACCAGCGATACCGTGTCGATGCCGGAGGGCAGATAGTCCACGTTGATGCCGTAGCGCTCCAGCACCTCCAGGATCTGCCGCAGGACACCGGCCTGTGAGGACATTCCGTTTTTGGTGATGGTGATGACGGAGAAATCCTTGCGGCCGGCGATGCCGGTGATGAGGTTCTCGTCTGCCAGCTCCGGCTCGTCGAAGCGCTCCCGGATCATGGTGCCGGGGTGGTCGGGCTGGTTGGTGTTGCGGATGTTCAGGGGGATGTTCTTCTCCCGTACCGGGGAGACGGTCCCCTCGTGGAGCACCTGCGCTCCGATATAGCTGAGCTCCCGCAGCTCGGCGTAGGTGATGCGCTCGATGGGGCGGGGGTCCTGCACGATCTTGGGGTCGGCCATGAGGAAGCCGGAGACGTCGGTCCAGTTTTCGTAGACGTCGGCGTCCAGCGCCGCCGCCGCCAGAGCGCCGGTGATGTCGCTGCCGCCGCGGGTGAAGGTCTTGACGCTGCCGTCGGGCATGGCCCCGTAGAAGCCGGGGATCACCACCCGGCGGCTGGAGGCGGTGCGGCGCAGGGCCTCGTAGCTGGCGGGCTGATCCACGGTACCGTCCAGCCGGAAGCGAAGCCAGCAGGTGCTGTCCAGAAAATCGTAGCCCAGATAGTCCGCCATGAGGCGGGCGGCGAAGTACTCGCCCCGGCTCACCAGCTCGTCCTGACTGATGCCACGGTCCATCTTCTCCCGCAGGGCGGCGAACTCCGCCTCCAGCGGTGTGGACAGGTGCAGCTCGTCCCGGATGGAGAGATAGCGGCTGCGGATCATGTCGAACACGGCGTCGCAGCTGACGCCGTATTGCAGGTGGGCGTAGCACAGATACAGCAGGTCCGTCAGTTTGTGGTCGTCCCGACTGCGCTTTCCGGCGGCGCTGACCACCACCACACGGCGGCTGGGGTCAGAGTCCACAATGGCCTTCACCTTGGCAAACTGATGGGCGTCGGCCATAGAGGAGCCGCCGAATTTCAATACCTTTAACATAGGAGGATCGCCTTTCTTTCATGGATGCAGTGCCGTTTGTTCCGCAGCGGACAGAGAATTTATGTCCCCGGAATAAAAACACTTGCTTTTTTGCTGGAGACAGTGTATCATACTGTTTCAGAAAAAGCAAGTGGCAAAAGGAGCGTTTTTATGATCTACCACAGCACGAGGGATGAAAAGCTGACGGCGGCCCCGACCAGAGCCGTTTTAGAGGGCATCGCACCGGACGGAGGACTGTATGTCTGCGATCCGGGGAAGCTGGATTTTGACTGGCAGGGGACCTTGCAGAAGGATACCATGTCCATGGCGGCGGACATTCTGGGTGCGCTGCTGCCGGACTTTCAGGATATGAACGGACTGGTGCGGGCCAGCTATGCCGGAAAATTCGCCAGCGATGACCTGACGCCGCTGGTGCCGGTGGGGGAGCGGTATGTGCTGGAGCTGTACCACGGGCCCACCAGCGCCTTCAAGGACGTGGCCCTGTCGGTGCTGCCCCGGCTGGTGAGCGCCGCCGCCAAGCAGGAGGGGGCCGGGGATGTGGTGATCCTTACCGCCACCTCCGGCGATACCGGTAAGGCGGCGCTGGAGGGCTTCCACGATGTGCCCGGCACCCGGATCATGGTGTTCTATCCCGCCGGGGGCGTGTCGCCGGTGCAGGAGGCACAGATGGTGACGCAGGAGGGCGGCAACGTCCGGGTATGCGCCATCCGGGGGAACTTCGATGATGCGCAGACCGGCGTGAAGAATGTCTTTGCCGCCTGTAAAGGGAAAGACCTTCACGGTGCGGTGCTATCCTCCGCCAACTCCATCAACATCGGGCGGCTGGCCCCGCAGGTGGTATACTACTTCCGGGCCTATGCCGATCTGGTGCAGGCGGGGCGCATCCGGGTGGGGGAGAAGGTCCACTTCGTGGTGCCTACCGGTAACTTCGGAGATATTCTGGCAGGGTATTTCGCCAAGCGCATGGGTCTGCCAGTGGGGCGGCTGGTGTGCGCCAGCAACGCCAACGATGTGCTGACGGAGTTCATCTCCACCGGTGTATACGACCGGCGGCGGCCCTTCTATAAGACCACGTCGCCCTCCATGGACATTCTGGTGTCCAGCAATCTGGAGCGGTTGCTGTACCTGCTGTCGGAGGGGGACTGCGGCTATGTGGCGGGGCTGATGGAGCAGCTGAACCGGGAGGGACACTATCAGGTGTCGCCCCGGCTGTTGGAACGCTTGCAGGCGGAGTTCGACTGTGCCTGCTGCGACGATGCCGGGGCGGCGGAGGTCATCCGTCGGCTGTGGCAGGAGCAGCACTATCTCTGCGACCCCCACACGGCGGTGGCGTGGTCGGCGGCAGAGCAGGTGCGGCTGGAGGACGGGGCTCCGGTGGTGGTGCTCTCCACGGCATCACCCTACAAGTTCCCGGCGGCGGTGCTGGGGGCGCTGGAGGGCGGCTGCGACGGCGACGAGTTCGCCATGATGGAGCGGCTGCACCGGCTCACCGGCACAGAGGTGCCGAGGAATCTCGCCGGTTTGCAGGGCCGGACGGTGCGCCATCGGGACGTCATCGACAAGGAGCAGATGCTGGACTATGTGCTGGCAGAGGTCATGAAGCGCTGAAAGGAGCGGACTATGAACATCGTTTGTTTGGATATGGAGGGGGTGCTGGTGCCGGAGATCTGGATCGCCTTCGCAGAGGAGAGCGGTATCCCGGAGCTGCGGCGCACCACCCGTGACGAGCCGGACTATGACAAGCTGATGCGCTGGCGCATCGACACTCTGCGCCAGCATGGACTGGGACTGAAGGACATTCAGAACACCATCCGCCGCATTGACCCGCTGCCGGGAGCCAGAGAGTTTCTGGACCGGCTGCGGACTAAGGCGCAGGTGGTGATCCTCAGCGACACCTTCGAGCAGTTCGGCCTGCCACTGATGGAGAAGCTCAACTGGCCCACCCTGCTGTGCAACACGCTGGAGGTGGGGGAGGACGGTATGATCTCCGGCTTCCGGATGCGGTGCAGTCACTCCAAGCTCACCACCGTCCGGGCCTTCCAGTCCATGGGCTACGATACCATCGCCTCCGGCGACAGCTACAACGATCTGGAGATGATCCGGGCCAGCAAGGCGGGCTTCCTGTTCCGCACCACGGAGCAGATCAGGGCGGACTATCCCCAGTATCCGGCCTTCGAGGAGTATGGCGACCTGCTGGCGGCCATTGAACAGGCACTGTAAAGGGGAAACACATGACAGGGAGAACCTCCGCAGGAGGGCGGTTCCGCTGTCAGAATAAGAAAAGGATAGGGCAGGGCCGACATTTTGTCGGCCCTGCCCTATCCTTTATGGTGGTTACTGCTCCTGTACCACGGCGATGTCCTCACCGACGGTGCAGATGTGGTATGGGGCATCGGCGGAGACGCCGGTGTCGTGGGTCTCTCCGGTGCGGAGGTTTGTCACCCAGAGGGTTCCGTTCTGCCGGTAGGTGGCATAGGCGGCACCGGTATAGAATTGCAGGCCGTCCTCCTGCCGCTGGGGGATGTAGGCGGCGGCACGGGACACGGTCGGCCGGGCCAGTTCTGTGGCGCAGTCGTATACATAGACATCCGTCAGGCGGGATTCCTGACTTCCGTCATCCGTGGCTATCACGAGGATATCCGCTCCCAGCCAGCGGGCGGTGAGCATGAGGGAGGCATCCTCTGCTATGCCGCAGGCGACGGCCAGATCCACCACCTGCTGCCCGTCGCAGTAGAAAGCGCCCTGACGATTCGCCTGCTTGGTCAGGAAGATGGCTTGCTGCAAATCCGGGGAGACCTCCAGCTGCCAGATGCCGTAGGGGGTCAGCAGGTCGGGCAGCAGCCACGTCAGTTGGCCGCTCTCCAGCCACGCCAGAGCGTACCGGCCCTGATCCAGCTGCTCCGGGTCACGCAGGCGGCACAGGACGGCGTCCATGGAGCCGGAGATGGGCTCGGCAGACCAGTCCTCCTGCTGGTTCTGGAGGAAGATCTGCCCATCATATTGGCACCAGAGGAAGGTGAGCTGTCCCTCCGGCAGGCTACCGGAGAAGGTCTCGGTGGGCAGGGCCTGACCGTCTGCGTAAAATACGCCGTCGGTGCAGGTGGGCGCTGCCGGGATCACGGCGGCATGGAAGGGGGTCTCGCCGGTCCAATAGGCGATCTCATCGCCGGTGTTCACGGGTAAGGCACTGCATCCCGTCAGCAGGATGCACAGTGCACTCAAGAGACAGATGATTCGATGCTTCACGGTGGCCCTCCTTTTCACACGGTATATATGGTAAGATCATTGTATGGGAAGTGGAACGAGCTGTCAATAGTTTCTAATATTTGGAGGAGGCAAAACGGAAAATATGCACTTTGCACAAAAGTGAGGGGCAAATCTATTGACTTTGCCGTGGGGGTATGGTAAAAGTAAGAAAACAGACGGCAGTCGAATGGGCGATGAAGGGAGGCTCTATCATGAAAACGGGAAGGAACATAGCGGTGCTTGCAGTATCCTTGCTGGCAGTGCTTGCGCTGGTGCTGCTCTGGATAGGCCGGGGCGGCAGAGAACCGGAGAAGGCGGAGGTATCCGTGACGGAAAAGCAGGCCATGACCTTCGCAGAGGGTGAAATCCGCCGCATCGCAGGGGAAGGTGGGCCGGACTGCACATGGGACGATACCACGGTGATCCTCCTGGGCAGGCCCCTTTACGGCCCCGACGACCGGTGCAACGGGTATGTGTGCAGGATGACCACCGGCGGCATGGAGACGGGGTATCTTCAAGTGGATGCGCTGGGCGGGGAGCTTTGCACCGGCGCTTACTCCTTCGACGGTATCCCGGCCTATGAGGGACTGGCCGAGGAGGGCGGCGGGACGGCTTCGGAGGAACGGCTGTACTTTTTCGGCGGCATCTCCTACGGCGTAAGGCTGGAGGACGGGAGTTTCCGGCTGATGGGCTCTCCGGAAAGGGTGAGCGCCGAGACGGCGGCGGAGCAGTACCGGCACACGGTGGAGCAGGTGCAGCGCCAACGGGCGGAGTAAGAGATGATGAGCGGCGTATTCTCCGGCAGGAGGGTGCGCCGCTCTATTGACAGCGGTGGTATAATCTATTATGGCTGAAAATATACGAAAACGAGGACAACACTATGGACATTACACAGGGCGCACCCTTCGAGAGCTTTGGGCTGTCGGAGGCGACCATGCGTGCCATTCAGAACAAAGGATATGAAGTGAGTACCCCCGTACAGGCTGGGTGCATCCCCCCCATGCTGGCGGGGAAGGACGTGATCGCCAAGGCCCCTACCGGCACTGGTAAGACCATGGCCTTCGGCATCCCCATCATCGAGCGCATCGACCCGGAGAACGAGGCGGTGCAGGCGGTGATCCTGGCCCCCACCCGTGAGCTGGCCATGCAGATCACCGAGGAGATGCGGGAGGTGGCGGTGTGCCACGAGGGGGTGCGGCTGGTGTGCCTGTACGGCGGCCAGCCTATCGGCAAGCAGATCAACGCCCTGAAGCGGCGGCCCCAGATCGTGGTGGCCACGCCGGGGCGGCTCTCCGACCACATGAAGCGGCGGACGGTGGTGCTGAACGAGGTGTCCACCGTGGTGTTGGATGAGGCGGACCGGATGCTGGATATGGGCTTTATCCACGATGTGCGGCGGATATTGGACAAGATCCCCAACCGGAAGAATCTGGGGATGTTCTCCGCCACCATCTCCCGTGAGGTGATGGATATCTCGTGGATCTATCAGCGGGATCCGGAGGAGATCACGGTGCAGGCCACGCAGGAGAATAAGCCCGATATTTTGCAGTACCGCCTCGATGTGGACTCCGACGCCAAGGTGGACGCCATTGCCGCCATCATCAAGAAGCAGGGGCTGGAGCGGGTCATCTGCTTCTGCAACACCAAGGGCTCCACGGAGCGGCTGACGAAGTTTTTGCAGATGCGTGGGCTGGACGCCCAGTGCATCCACGGAGATATCCCCCAGAAGAAGCGGGAGGAGGTCATGGCCCAGTTCCGGGAGGGCAAGCTCCATGTGTTCGTGGCCACGGACGTGGCCAGCCGGGGCATCGACGTGGACGATGTGGACGCCGTCTTCAACTTCGATGTGCCGGAGGAGAATGAGTACTACGTACACCGCATCGGCCGGACGGGACGGGCCAAGCGCCACGGCGTGGCCTATACGCTGCTGTCGGATTTCCCCAGCCGGATGCGGCTGGACGATATCGCCCGCAACACCCGCAGCCAGATCGTCTCCGCCAAGCTGGAGGAGGACGGCACGGTGGTTCCGCTGGAGAAGTAAGAGGTGGAGCTATGAATATTTGGAAACGGGGCGTTTGCCTGCTGCTGACGCTGGTGATGGCGGCGGCGCTGGCGGGCTGCGGCACCCGGCGGGAGCCCCAGACACTGCGGGTATGCCTGCCGGAGCTGCCGGGGACGCTGGACCCGGCTATGGTCACCACGGACTCCGAGCGCATCGTGGTGAGCCATCTGTATGAGAATCTCATGAAGCTGTCCTCCGACGGGCAGGGCGGCAGCCGGGTGGAGGCCGGGGCTGCCCGGAAATATGCCTGCACCGACAATAGCGACGGTACGCAGACCTATACCTTCACCCTGCGGGACATGAAGTGGTCCGACGGGCAGAAGGTGACGGCGGCGGATTTTGTCTACGCCTGGCAGCGGCTGGCGGACCCGGCCACGGCCTCCCCCAATGCGGCGCTGCTGGAGATGGTGGCGGGGTATCGGCAGGTTCGCAGCAGCGGCGATGTCAGCAAGCTGCAGGTGTCGGCCCCGGAAGAGAACACCTTTGTGGTGACCCTCAGCAATCGGTGCGCCTACTTTTTAAGCGCCGTGTGTACGGCGGCGGCCACCATGCCGGTACGCAGCGAGCAGCCGAAGGACTGGCAGGCGGATCCCACAGCCCTGTGTACCAACGGAGCCTACCGCATCAGCGAATGGAAGAACGGTCTGCTGACCGCCACGGTACCAGAGAGCTACTACGACCAGCGGCGACTGCAAATGAGCACGCTGGTGTTCCGGTTCGAGACGGATGCGGCGATGAGGACGGAGCTGCTGAAAAAGAACGAGGTGGATTTCGTACTGGGCCTGTCCCAAGAGGAGCTGGCAGATGAGCCGGAGACATGGACACCGGACAGCTATCCTCAGGTGATGACGCTGCTGGTGAACCAGATGGCACAGAGCCTGGCCAGCGAGGAGCTGCGGCAGGCCATGTCGCTGGTCATCGACCGGAACGCCTTGGCGGCGCTGACAGAGAGCCGTCTGGTGACTCCGGCGACCGGACTGATTCCCGGAGGGATACGTAACACCATGGGCGGAGACTTCCGCATGGAGAGCGGCGACCTCATGAACAACGACCCAGAGGCGCTGACGGCTGCCCGTGAGAAGGCGGCGGAGCTGATGCAGCAGGCCGGTCTGACGGACCCCAGCAGTCTGGCGGGATTGGGGCAGGTGACGCTGCTGTACGAGGAGAACGACATCAACGCCAAGCTCGCCCAGCTGCTGCGGGATACGTGGCGGGATCAGCTGGGCCTTGTGGTGACGCTGAAGGGCGTTACCGGCGAGGAGGTACAGCGGGATGTGGCCAGCGGCGAGTTTACCATCGCCATGGTGACACTGAAAAGCGACCGCAACGACGCCATGGGCCTGCTGCGGCAGTGGGCCAGCGGCAGCAAGGAGGGGGAGTTCTTCTACTCCCACGCCTACGATATGCTGATGGGTGTGGCGGCGGACTGCGGCGAGGTAGAGGTACGGGACGCCTATTTGGAGGATGCCGAGCGTCTGCTGCTGGAGACGGGGTATGTATGCCCCTTGTATTTTACCGGCCAGAGCAGCCGGCTCAGCAGCGCCTACACGGGGCTGCTGACGGACGGCATCGGCGGGTACTACTTCTCCTATGTGGTTCAGCAGAACAACGGATAACAGAAAGAGCATCCTGTGAAGGAAATAGCCCTCACAGGATGCTCTTTTTCTTGGGAAAATGCCATGGGATGGGGCGTCCCCACCGGGAGGAAAGCCCCGTGGTGGGAGGCGGCAATTACCGGATGCCGGTAACGTGGTAGCCGGCGTCCTCCACGGCCTGACGCAGGGTGTCATCGGACACGTCGGGGGTGCAGGTGACGGCGGCGGACTTGGAGTCCAGATCCACGGTGGCCTCTACGCCGGGCAGGTCATTGAGGGCCTTTTCCACACGGCCGGTGCAGTGGGCGCACATCATGCCGTCAATATGGATGGTCTTGTTCACGGTATTCTCCTCCTTTCCTTGAGACTGGAACACGGCGCTCTCCGGCAGGGGAGCGGTGGGTGCAGGCTGATCGGGAAAGACCGGGGGCTTCCAGCCCCGCAGACGCAGGGCATTGGACACCACGCACACAGAGCTGAGGCTCATGGCGGCGGCGGCCAGCATGGGATTCAGGGTCAGGTGCAGGGCCGGATACAGGACACCGGCGGCCACGGGGATGCCGATGGAGTTATAGAAGAAGGCCCAGAACAGGTTCTGCTTAATGTTCCGCAGCACGGCACGGGAGAGGTCCATGGCGGCGGGGATGTCCAGCAGGCTGCTCTTCATCAGCACCACATCCGCCGACTCGATGGCGATGTCCGTACCGGCGCCGATGGCAAGGCCCACATCGGCCTGCGCCAGCGCCGGGGCATCGTTGACGCCGTCGCCCACCATGGCCACCCGCTGACCCTGCTGCTGGAGCTGGGCCACGCACTTGGCCTTATCCTGCGGCAACACCTGTGCGATGACCTGATCTACGCCGATCTGGCGGGCAATGGCGTTGGCGGTGCGCTGGTTGTCGCCGGTGAGCAGCACCACTCTGCGGCCCATGCGCCGCAGAGCCGCAATGGCCTTGGCACTGTCGGGCTTCACCACATCTGCCACGGCCACGCAACCCAGCAGATGGCCGCTCTCGGCGAAGAACAGGGGCGTTTTGCCGTCCTCGGCCAGCCGGTGAGCGTCGGCCTCCATGGCTGCCAGCGAGACACCGTTCTGCGCCAGATGACCGGCATTGCCGGCCAGCACCGCTTCGCCGGAGAGAGTGGCCTGGATCCCGCCGCCGGGGACGGAGCGGAAGCCGGACACGGGGCAGAGGGGGATGTGGCGGGCTTGAGACTCCTCCACGATGGCGTGGGCCAGCGGGTGCTCCGAGGGCTTTTCCGCCGAGGCGGCCACGCAGAGGAGCTCCTCCTCCGTGACGCCGGGGGCACAGAGGATATCCGTGACACGGGGTTGGCCCATGGTGACGGTGCCGGTCTTATCCAGCACCACCGTCTGCACCTTGTGCAGCAGCTCCAGACTTTCGGCGGACTTGATGAGGATGCCCTGCTGGGCGGCCTGTCCCGTGCCCACCATGATGGCCACAGGGGTGGCCAGACCTAAAGCGCAGGGGCAGGAGATCACCAGCACGGCGATGGCGATGGAGAGGCAGAAGCGGACATCCATGCCCCCCACGAAGGCCCACAGCAGGGCCGCCGTCAGGGAGATGGCCATGACCGCCGGCACGAAGATGCCGCTGATGCGGTCTGCCAGCCGGGAGATGGGGGCCTTGGAGGAGGCGGCCTCCTCCATGAGCCGGATGATCTGGGAGAGGGTGGTGTCGCCGCCCACACGGGTGGCCCGCAGCTCCAGATAACCGGAGCTGGTGACAGTGGCAGAGGTGACGGCGTCGCCGGGGACCTTCTCCACCGGCAGGCTCTCACCGGTGATGGCGGACTCGTCTACGGCGGCGTGGCCGTCGGTGATGACACCGTCCACGGGGATGCGGCCGCCCTGACGGACGATGACGGTGTCACCGGCCACGATCTCCTCCGTGGGGATGGTGAGCTCCTGTCCCTGACGGCGCACCACGGCACTCTCCGGGGCCAGAGCCAGCAGAGCGGAGATGGCACCGGTGGTCTTGCCGCGGGAGCGCTCCTCCAGATACTTGCCCACCGTCACCAGCGTCAGGATCATGCCGGCGGACTCGAAGTACAGGTCCGGCATACCGGATACCTGTCCGGCGGCCAGCAGGCCCATTTCAATGAGGCTGTATACAAGGCCGGCCGCAGCGCCGACGGCCACCAGCGAGTCCATATTGGGGCTAAGCTTCACCAGACGGGAGAAACCTACGGTAAAATAATTGCGGTTGAGAATGAGAATGGGGATCACCAGCGCCAGCTGCAGACAGGCCAGCAGCAGAGGGTGCATATGCAGCACCTGCGGCAAGGGCAGGCCCATCATGTGGCCCATGCTCAGGTAGAACAGCGGCACCAGAAATACCACCGACCAGATGAGGTGTTTCTTCCGGCGGCGGAGGGCGGCGTCCTGATCCCGGCGCAGCTGGCCCTGATCCGTCTGAGAGGCGGGAGAGGCTCCGTAGCCCGCCGCCTTTACGGCGGCGATGATATCGCCTTCGGTGACCGCCTTCTCGTCGTAAGTGACGGTCATACTACCCAGCATCAGGTTCACCGGGGCGCTCTGCACGCCGCTGAGCCTGGAGACCGCCTTTTCCACATGAGCCGAGCAGGCGGCGCAGGTCATGCCGGTCACGGCAAATTGTTCGGTCATCATCGGCACCCCCTTACTTCATGAGCTTTTGCAGGGTGGTGACCAGCTCGTCAATGACGGCGTCGTCTCCCTGCCGGATGCCATCGGCCACGCAGGTGCGGATGTGGGTGGCCAGCAGCTCCTTGCTGAAGCTGTTGAGGGCGGCGCTGACGGCGGAGACCTGGATCAGGATATCCGGGCAGTAGGCATCCTTTTGCAGCATCTCCCGCAGGCCACGGACCTGTCCCTCGATGCGGTTGAGGCGATGGGTGAGTTTCTTTTGCTCCTCGTCGGAGCGGTGCTTTGTCTTATGGCAGCAGCAGTCCATACAAATACCTCCCTGGGGTATAATTTCATGGTGGCATTATATACCCCCTGTGGGTATTTGTCAACGTTTTTCCTTGGGCTTGAAGAAAATGGCTGCCAGCACGGCAAAGACCACCGCTGCGGCGATGCCGCCGGAGGTAGCGGTGAGGCCGCCGGTGAGGATGCCTAGCGGCCCCTTTTCCACCACGGCCTTGGCCACGCCCTTGGCAAGACTGTATCCGAAGCCGGTGAGGGGGACGGTGGCGCCGGCGCCGCCCCAGTCCACCAGATACTGATAGATGCCCACCGCCTGCAAAAGCACTCCGGCCACCACATAGCCGGTGAGGATGCGGGCGGGGGTCAGTTGGGTGCGGTCGATGAACAGCTGGCCGGCGGCGCAGAGGACGCCGCCGCAGAGAAATGCGTTCAGGTAATCCAAGGCTTACACTCCTTCCTTTGCGGCGGAAAGTGCCACCGCATGACAGATGCCGGGGATGGACTCCCCCTGAAAGGAGGAGGTGGGGCTCAGCAGCGCCCCGGTGGGGGCGAAGAGCAGGCGCTTCCAGCGGCCCTCCCGCAGGCCCCGGAGCAGGTAGCCGTTGAACACGGCGGCGGAGCATCCGCAGCCGGAGCCTCCGGCGTGCATATCCTGCTTTTCCAGATGGTACAGCAGCAGCCCGCAGTCGGTGTAGTTTTTCGTCATGTCCACACCGTCCTGCCGGAAGAGGTCGGTGACGATCTGTTGACCCAGCAGCCCCAGATCGCCGGTGACGATGAGGTCGTAGTCCTCCGGGCCGGTGGCGGTAGCAGTGAAGTGCGCCCGCAGGGTGTCGTAGGCGGCGGGGGCCATGGCGGCCCCCATGTTGTTGGCATCGGTGATGCCCCAGTCCACGATGCGGCCGCAGGTGACGTGGGTGATATAGGGGCCGTCCCCCTGAGCGCCCAGAATACAGCAGCCGGAGGCGGTGGCCGTCCACTGGGCGGTGGGGGTGCGCTGGCTGCCGTAGGGGACCGGCATCCGGTACTGGCGCTCGGCGGTGCAGTAGTGGGAGGAGGTCATGGCGGCGGCCAGCCGGGCAAAGCCCCCGTCAATGAGCAGCGCCGCAAGAGACAGGCTCTCTCCCATGGTGGAGCAGGCGCCGTACAGCCCGTAGAAGGGGATATGGAAGCTCCGCAGGCCGAAGGAGGTGCCGATGCACTGGTTCAGCAGGTCCCCAGCCAGCACGTAGTCCAGTTCACCGGCGGTGAGGCCACCCTTTTCCAGCGCTCGGCGCAGGACCCGCTCCTGCATGGCGGATTCTCCCTGTTCCCATGTCTTTTTCCCAAAGAAGGTGTCGGGGGATAGCTCGTCGAAATAGTCGGAGAGTGGGCCTTGCCCCTCCATGCGGCCGCCGATGTTGGCGAAGGACACCACGCTGGGAGGATGGGAGAGCTGCACCGTCTGGCGGCCCGCTCGTTTGGTCTGCATAGACTTCACCTCGTGTTTCGTATTTGAGGTAGTTTGCCCCGGTGAGGGAAAAATAAACAAGGAAGGAAGCCCTGCGGCTTTGCCGCAGGGCTTCCTTCCTTTTCAGATGTTCCAACGGAACAGCAGCAGATATGTCGCTGCAAAATCACCGGCCGCCAGATTACGATTACCGGCTGCGGGTCACTCACCGGATCTCTCCGGGACGGTTGCCGCTGCTTCAGGCTCCGGCAGCAGATCCGTCATGCTCTTGAGGCTGATGCCCAGCGTGGAGGCATTGTGCAGCAGCGCAGAGGTGGTGGGGGGCAGGATGCCCGCCACACCCAGAAGAATCAGGCCCAGATTGAAGCCCACAATGAAGCGGTAGTTCCGATGGATGCGATCCATAAGGCTTTGACTGATGCGCCGCAGCGTCACCAGCTGGAACAGATCCTCGGAGGTGATGGTGATATCGGAGATCTCCCGTGCGATGGCGGCGCCGGTGGAGATGGCGATACCGGCATCGGCCTCCGACAGGGCAGGGGAGTCGTTGACGCCGTCACCGATCATGATGACCGTGTGTCCGGCGGCACGCTCCCGGCGGATGAAGTCTGCCTTATCCTCCGGCAGGACCTCGGCGTGGAACTCGTCCACCCCTACCTCCTCCGCCACACAGGCGGCGGTACGGCGGTTGTCGCCGGTCATCATGACCACCTTGCGGATGCCGCAGTCGTGGAGCGCACGGATGGCGTCCTTGGCCTCGGCCCGCAGGGGATCGTGGATACAGATCACCGCCGCTAGCTGCCCGGCCAGACACAAATAGAGGTGGGAGTACTGGGTGGGCAGGGCATCGAACCTCTCCTGCTCTCCGGCGGGGATGGTGCAGCCCTCGTCCTCGAAAACGAAGTGGGCGCTGCCGATGAGGGTCTTTTCGCCGTTTACCATGCTGGAGATGCCGTGGGCCACGATGTACTGCACCTGAGAGTGGTACTCCTCGTGGGACAGGCCCCGGCGCTTGGCCTCCTCCACCACGGCGGTGGCCATGGAGTGGGGATAGTGCTCCTCCAGACACGCCGCCAGACGCAGCATCTCTTGAGCGTCGTGACCCCCGAAGGGGACCACGTCCTGCACCGTGGGGACGGCGTAGGTGAGGGTACCGGTCTTGTCGAACACCACGGTATCCGCCTGGGCCACGGCCTCCAGGAAGCGGCCACCCTTGACGGAGATGTGATAGCTGCTGCACTCCCGCATGGCGGAGAGCACGGCGATGGGCATGGAGAGCTTCAGAGCGCAGGAGAAGTCCACCATCAGCACCGCCAGCATTTTGGTGACGTTCCGGGTCAGCAGGTACGTCAGCACCGTGCCGCCCAGCGTATACGGTACCAGCCGGTCCGCCAGACGGGCGGCCTTGTCCTCGGTGGTGGATTTCAGCTTCTCGGACTCCTCGATCATCCGGACGATGCGGTCGTAGCGGCCGCTGCCCTGCACCTTCTGAACCTCCACCACGCATTGGCCCTCCTCGGCCACTGTTCCGGCGTATACCGGACTGCCGGGGCGCTTGACCACGGGCATGGACTCGCCGGTGATGGAGGCCTGATTCACCATGGCCTCGCCGCTGACCACCTGACCGTCCAGCGGGATAAGGTTGCCGGTGCGGACCAGCAGCCGGTCGCCCAGCTGCACGTCACCGATGGGAACCAGTACCTCCGTATCGCCCCTTTGCAGCCATACCTTGTCCACATTCAGGGACATGGCCCCGGCCAGATCGGCCACAGACTTCTTGTGGGTCCACTCCTCCAGAATTTCGCCCAGCCGCAGCATGAACATGACGGAGCCGGCGGTGGAGAAGTCGCCCCGAACCATAGAGACGGTGACGGCGGTGGCGTCCAGCACCGCCACGGAGAGCTCGCCGTGCCACAGGGCCGTCAGCCCCTCCCGGATGTACTTCACGGAGCGGTACAGGGCCATGGCCGTGGTGATGGGGGCGGGGAGGAACAGCTTGGAGAAGATACGGCGCATCACCGTCATGGCCAGCTTGTCCTCGAACTCCCGGTTCAGAGCACGGGAGGTGTGCTCCGGCACCAGCTCCATGACCTCGGCCTTGGCGAAGGAGAAGGAAGCCAGTGCGCCGATCACGGCGCTACGCTGGCCGGTGTAGCGCACCACGGCATCCTGTGTGCGGTCATAGACCGTGACCTCCGTGACACCGTCTACGCTGCGAAGATAGTATTCCAGCAGATCCGCCTCATGCAACGACATCCGGGCGCAGTGCAGATGTACCCGCAGGCGGTTGGGGGACTCGTGGAGAATGTTGCATTTCATAGATCAGTTTGAACCTCCAAACGAAAGAAGAACCGCAGAATGCGGCTCTTCCTATAACGCAGTGCTGAACTTAAGCCTCTTGTGCGGAAGTGTCCTCAATGGTCTCAGCCTCGGCCTCAGCGGCCCGGTGGTCATTGATGGCCTTGGCGTCGGCGTAGATGTCGTCGGCACCCTCACGGACAGAGGTGACGGTGTGCATGATGCAGTCCTTGGCACGCAGAGCGGCGGCGGTGGTGTGGGCATAGACCTTCTTAGCGTCCTTGCTGGTGAGGATCTTCAGGCCGGCCGTGCCGAACAGCAGACCGGCGGCGAACAAACCAATGTGTTTCATGATAAATTGCCTCCTGTAAATTGCGATTGCTGCGCTGAAACAGGCGCAGCTCCTAAGATCGAAGTGCTCCGATCCGTGGCAGAATCATAGCACAATGAGTGGTACAATGCAAGTGTTTTTTATAAAAAAGTGGGGATCATGGGAACAAAAAGTTACACAACCGACGCCCCAAAGGGCATCAGGGCCAGACGGGCCATTTTGAAGCACTGGAGGCCCACAGGGACCCCGACAATGGTGACGCACCACAGGCATCCCAGAATGACATAGCCCAAGGCCATCTCCATTCCGGAGAGCAGCAGCCAGAGAATGTTCACCAGCAGTGAGAAGCCCCCGCCGCCGTAGACTACCTCCTTGCCGAAGGGGAAAAAGGCCAGAGAGGCGAATTTGAAGCACTGAAGGCCCACAGGGATGCCCACAATGGTGACGCACCACAGGCAGCCCGCCAGCACCCAACTCAGTCCGCCGATGAGTCCGCCGAAGAGAAACCAGAGGATGTTGCCGATCGTTTTCATAGAAATACCTCGCTTGTAGCTGTCTCCGAGGGAGACTGGTTCTATCTTAAACGGAAATTGTGAAGTTTTCAACCACGGCGGGAAATTTTTTCCCGGTGAGAGTCAGGCACCGGCGGAAATATAAACAAATCCACCCTTGCAAAGAGGAGGAATATATGGTAAAATCACCATAGAGTGTAGGCCCGTTGCTGCCCGGTGTGAAAAACCGGAGGAGAAAGGGGCGGAGTCCGGCTGCAGCAAGTGGAACGTTCTATGGCTGAATTGGAGGCCATGAAGGATGCGTTGGTCCCCTATATGAACGATTATGGTATCTTTTCTCTGGACGCTGATGAAATGACCAATAAGGTGCGGATCGAGGTCTATGAGCGCTCCCCGGCCTTGGAGCAGCTGCTGGAGAACGATGCGGACAGCTATGTGATCGTGGAAGTGGGCGATATACAGGTAGACGACCTGCTCCTGTCAGCCGAAGAGCATCAGGCTATGCTGGCACAGGGAGAGACACCGTATAACTGGGAGAGTGAGAGCAGTCAGGTGACCTGAACGGCTGAACAGAAAAACGGGCTGCGGCCCGTGATAGGGAAGCTCATATAGCCTTGCGGAAATGGTGCAAGGCGTTTCTACGGAGCCGCCGAAGGCTCTGCTATGGGTGCTCTGCCGGAAAAGCGGCGGGGTGCCTATTTTTTGCGGAAAGGAAGGAAACGGATATGGTGCAGGTTTTGAAGGGAAACATCGTGCAGGCCCCGGCGCTGGGGGAGCTGCAGATCACGGAGCAGGGCTATCTGGTGCTGGAGGACGGCGTGATCCGGGGCGTCTATGACCGGCTGCCACTGGAATATGCTACGGCGCCGCTGGTGGATTACGGTCAGGCGCTGGTGATGCAGTCCTTTGCGGATATGCACCTCCACGCCCCTCAATACCCCATGCTGGGCATGGGCATGGACCTACCGCTGCTGGAGTGGCTGGACACCTACACCTTCCCCACGGAGGCACGGTTTGCCGACACGGACTACGCCCGCCGCATCTATCGCCGTCTGGCCACGGACCTCATCACCAACGGCACCACCCGTGTGTGTATGTTCTCCTCCCTCCACACCGACGCCACGTGGATCCTCATGGAGGAGCTGGAGCGGGCCGGTGTCACCGGCTATGTGGGCAAGGTGAACATGGACCGCAACGGCCTGCCCGGCATTTTGCAGGAGACCACGGAGGAATCTGTCCGGGAGACGCTGCGGTGGCTGGAGGGATGTCATTTCGACCACGTCAAGCCCATTCTGACCCCCCGCTTCACCCCCAGCTGCACCGATGAGCTGATGGCGGCGCTGGGCCGTCTGGCGCAGGAGAAGGGGCTGTATGTCCAGTCTCACCTGTCGGAGAATCTGGGGGAGATCCAGTGGGTAAAGGAGCTGCACCCGGACTGTCAGCAGTACTGGGAGACCTATGATAAGTACGGCCTGTGGAAGGAGCACACCATCATGGCCCACTGTGTCCACTCCGACCGGCGGGAGTGCGACGCCATGTGCCGGGCTGGGGTGGTGGTGGCTCACTGCGCCGGTTCCAACATCAATCTGTGCAGCGGCGTGTCGCCGGTGCGGGAGATGCTCCAGCAGGGCATTTGGGTGACGCTGGGGTCCGACATTGCCGGCGGCGCCTGCCTGCCCATGTATAAGGTGGCTACCATGAGCATCCGGGCCTCCAAGATCAAGCGCATCGAGACCGACTGGTCCGAGGAATTCCTGACGGTGCCGGAGGCCTACTATCTGGCTACCAGCTCAGGCCACCGTTATTTCGGGGACGGGGACGGCTTCGCCCCAGGCAATCGGCTCCACGCCATCGTGGTGGATGACGGTGACTTCACGGAGGCCAGCCATCCCCTGACGGTGCGGGAGCGGTTCGAGCGGGCCATATATATGCTCCACCGCCACAACATCACCGCTGTCTGGTCCGACGGCCGCTGCGTGGTGGGGCAGATGCTGCAATAAAGGAAAAATGAAGCAGCAAGCCCTCCGGCCTTGGCCGGGGGGCTTGCTGCTTCAAATACTGCGTTCCATAGGGAGATAGGCGGAAAAATCATTGGGGTGGACCTCACCGGTGAGGGTAAAGCCGTTCTTGGTCCAGAAGGCCAGGCTCTGAGGATTGCCCTCATCCACCGCCAGTCGCAGCCGGTGATACCCGGCGGCAGACAGCCGGGCCATGCAGTCCCGGAGGATGCGGCTGCCCAGTCCGCAGCCCTGACGGTCATGAGCCGTCATGAACAGGCCGATGAAGGCGGTGTCGGCGGCGGGATAGTTCAAGATCAGATCCATCACGGCAATCAGGCAGTCCCCGTCGTAAAAGCCCACGAACCACTTATCCTCCATAGCTTTTCCCGGCGGCAGGGCGGTCATATCGGTCCGGATGCTCTCCGGCGTGGGCTGCGGCGGGTGATACCGGTAGAACAGGGGATTGCCCTGCATCAGCGCACAGACCTAGGCTGCATCCGCCTCCGTCAGGCGGCGGGCGGGACAGACGGCGTTACTCATGGGGCTGCTCGGCGGCCAGAACGGCCTCCGTATCGGCGTCGCACAGGCGGATCAGCTTTTCCGCCAGAATTTTGGAGAACCCGGCGATGAGTCCGCACTCGATGACCAGCCGCCCCACGGCCCCCTCCTCGTTCCCGGAGGGGGTGCGGATGTCGGTGGCGGCGCTTTGGACCTGCTGGTTGAAGAACAGGGCCAGCTGCCGGAATTTTTCGGAGTAGGCCTCGTATACCGACCGCACGCAGTCCTCGCTGCTGTCGGCGGGCAAAATTTTCTGCACGTCGCTGATGCTGATGCTCTGCTTCATGGTGAGGATCATAATGAGGTAGGCGATGTGTACCCGGTAGTACTTCCGCTTCACCGGAGCAGGCATGATCTTCAGGCGCACATAGTTGTTGATGGCGGAGGAGGTGACGAAGCTCTCCTTGCCGCCGGGGATGGACGGGATGAAGCTGAGATACTGCACCAGCAGCACCACCACCTGATCCATGTAGAGTCCCAGATCGGGGATGGAATCCCAGTCCGGCAGATGGTAATTGGTGATGAACCGGTCCCAGCGCTCCAGCTTATGAATGATGAGTTCCTTATCGTATGACATGGCGAACCTCCTGTGCAGGTGCCGTCGGCGCACCGGCAGCGTGGAAGTCGGCTGTTTTTCTTAACAGCCTTGATATAACTACTATATAATATCAGAAAAACTTGTTATTTGCAAGGGTAAATAGCAGGTAACCTGTTGACTTCTCGAATCTAATATGCTATATTAGAAAAAAGAAAGATAGGGGGCTTGCTATTATGCCCAAGCAGGTGTATATTTATGGTGATTCCTTATTGAAGGCCACCATGCCGGATGAGAGGTATCACTATCATTTCCATTACGACGAGGTACTGCAGCGCTATCCGGAGCGCCAGACGCAGGTGGTGAACCGCTCCAAAATGGGAGCCACCATCTCCAAGGGCGAGTCGCTGGTGCAGCACGATCTGGACCGGGGGCTGGAGGCCGACTATGCACTGGTGGCCTACGGCGGCAACGACAGTGACTACGACTGGGCGGCCATCGACGCAGACCCGGCGGGGAATCATCATCCCCGGACAGAGTTGTCTGCCTTTCGGGAGAAGCTCCGTCACACGGTGACCATGCTGCGGGAGAAGGGCATCCAGCCGGTGCTCATGAGCCTGCCGCCCATTGACGCCACCCGGTATCTGGCCTTCATCTGCCGGGACGGACTGCGGAAGGAGCGGATCATGGACTGGCTGGGGGACGTGCAGATGATCTACCGGCATCAGGAGATGTACTCCGATGCGGTGACCCAACTGGCCTATGCCGAAGACCTGCCCCTGATCCCGGTGCGGGAGGAGTTCCTCAACGACCACAAGCTGATGCGGCTCATCGCCGCAGACGGCATCCATTTGACTATGCCCGGCTATGAGCGGCTGTTCGACACACTGGCGGACTGGCTGCGGGTGCGGGTATAAGAAGGAGTAGAAAGCTATGCTGAGAATTTTCACCGATACGGCGGCCAACATCCCGCCCCATCTGCTGGAGCAGTATCACATCACCGCTATGCCTCTGACGTATCTGCTGGATGGCCAACCCACGGAGTTGGTGGGCCACGACTACTACGAGGCCATGCGGAAGGGCGCCGAGGTCAAGACCTCACTGGTGAGCCCGGCCCTGATCCGGGACACCATGGAGAGCGCCCTCAAGGACGGGGACGACGTGCTGTATATTGCCATCTCCGGCGGCATCAGCGGCACCTGCTGGAGCGCCGAGCTCATGGCGGAGGAGCTGCGGGGCGAGTATCCTGACCGCATGATCCGGGTACTGAATACCTGCGGCGCTTCGTTGGGAGAGGGCCTCGTGGTGCTGGAGGCAGCCAAAATGCTGGAAAAGGGCTGTACGGCAGATGAAATCATCCGGCAGGCCGAGGAAAATTGCGGGCGGATGCGCCAGTTCTTCATGGTGGACGACCTGAAGTATCTGCGCCGGGGCGGCCGCATCAGCGCTGCGGCGCAGGTAGCGGGCTCTCTGCTGAAGATCAAGCCCATCCTTCAGTCCGATCCGGAGGGCCACATCATCCAGCACAGCAAGGTTCGTGGTCAGCTGAAGGCCATGGAGATGCTGGCGGAGCTGTACAAGGAGTACGCCGTGGACGGGACCCGGACGGTGGGCATCGCCCATGCCGACTGCCCGGACGGGGCGCTGCGGCTGCAGGCCAAGCTGCGGGATGCCGGTCAGACCGGTGAGATCCTGTCGGTGTGCTATGAGCCGGTCACCGGTGGCCATGTGGGTCCCGGCACGGTGGCGCTGTTCTTCTTCGGCGAGGTCTGGCGCTAAGGCCGGATTTTCTGCGCCGGAGAGGTTGCATCCGGCACAATTATTGGTATAATATAGGCGGCGGGATGTCTTGTCCTGCCGCCTATCTTGTATAAAAGGGGGGGACCTTCCCATGAAGATAAAGGACCTGCTGGAGCGCTCCGGCGTGCAGTTGCTATCCGGCGGCTGCGGAGAAGAGGAGATCACGGCGCTGACCTACGACTCCCGGAAGGCGCAGACCGGGAGCCTGTTTTTCTGTCTGCGGGGCGCCCGTTCCAACGGAGAGGACTTTGCGCCGGCGGCCTATGCACAGGGCTGCCGCTGTTTCGTCAGCGAGGGGACGCTGGACGTGCCGGAGGATGCGGACGTGGTGCGGGTATCGGATGCCCGTCAGGCGCTGGCGCAGATCTCGGCGGCGTTTTTCGGCTTTCCCCAGCGGGAGCTGACCATCATCGGCGTCACCGGCACCAAGGGCAAGACCACCGTGGCGGAGACGGCCTGCTCCGTCATGAACCGCATGGGCCTGGCCTGCGGCGTCATCGGCTCCAACGGGGCCGCCTACGCCGGGAAGCACGTGGGAACCAGCAATACCACACCGGAGAGCTACGAGCTGATGCGGCTGTTTCGGGCCATGCGGGACGAGGGCGTCCGGTATGTGGTGATGGAGGTGTCCTCTCAGGCGCTGGCCCGCCACCGGGTGGACGGCATCACCTTCGATACGGCGGTGTTCACCAACCTCTCCCCGGACCACATCGGCACCGAGGAGCACCCGGACTATGCCCACTACCGGGACAGCAAAAAGCGGCTGTTCGCCCAGTGCCGCCACGGCATCTTCAACGCCGACGACCCGGAGGCGGAGTACATGATGGCGGGCAGTCCCTGCGAAAAGAGCACCTATGCCATTCACCGTCCGGCGGATCTCCGGGCGGAGAGAGTGAACATCCTGAAGGCCGGGGACCTGTTCGGTATGGAGTTCACGGCGGCCGGCACCACCTACCACATTCGGATGCCGGGGGAGTACAACGTCTACAACGCTCTGGCGGTGGTGGCACTGGTGGGGCGTTATACGGACCGCACCTGCGAGTTGGCGGAGGCCCTCAGTTATGTGACGGTGCCGGGCCGGTTCGAGGTGCTGCCGGATGTGATGCCGGGATGTACCGTGGTGCTGGATTTTGCCCATAACTCCATCAGCATGAACGCCCTGCTGCAAACGGCCCGCAGCTACGATCCGGCTCGCATCATCGCCGTGTTCGGCACCGGCGGCCGCACCAGAGTGCGCCGCCACCAGCTGGGGGAGGCAGTGGCCAAGGGGGCCGATTTGGCCATTATTACCACCGACGACCCGGATCGGGACGACCCGGCGGAGGTCATTGCGGACATTGCCACCTGCTTCGGCCCCGGCAGCTGCCCCCATGTGGGGATTGTGGACCGCCGGGAGGCGGTGCGCTATGCGCTGGAGCAGATGCGTCCCGGCGATATGCTGCTGCTATGCGGCAAGGGCCGGGAGGGATACCAGCTGGTGCAGGGGAAGAAGATTCCCTACGACGAAGAGGAGACGGTCCGCTCCTGCGCCCGTGAGCTGCTGGAGTCCCGCCCACAGGCCCTGTGACCGGGATAAGGAAGGCTTCCTACAAGATAAAAAGAGACGGTGCGGCATAAGTTATCCACGCACAAGGACAACATGGATTGCGTTCAGAGCATATAAATCGGCGGCAATATACCTGATTAGGTATATTGCCGCCGATTTGATCAATAAAGGACTTGCAGCTTTCAGGTTAGCATTTTATCAATTTCGATTCCTTATGGTAGACACACGAATAGCGGTCAACGTGGGAAATGATCGATTCGGATATTTCTAAAAACAGTCTGCTGCCTGCATCCGTTTTCGCATCAGGCCCAGACTTCCTGCAGCACCCGGATGGCGTTACCGCCGATGACCTTGGCAATATCCTCATCGCTGTAGTTGTGCTTTACCAGCCAGCGGATAATGTTCCAGCTGGATTCGGTGGGGTTCTCCAGATACTTCACATAAGGGACCTCTTCATACTCCGCACCGGTCTTGGAGGTAGCGGCGATGGACAGTGCCTGTGCAAAGGCATGATGCACGCCCACGTGATCACCGTACAGGCAATCCACGCCAAAGCCCACATGGTCGATGCCCACCATGTTTTTCACATATTCAAAGTGCTCCATAAAGCTGTCCAGATCGTGGGTCATCTTGGTCTTGGACATAGTGGTGTGGGGAGCGGCCTCAATGCCGACCACGCCGCCCTTGGCGGCAACGGCCTGAATCATCTCATCGCTGGCCATCCGCTTGGTGTTCCACACGCCTTTTGCACCCACATGGCTCATAATGATCGGCTTCTTGGAATAGGTGATTGCATCATAAGCAGTCTGAGGGCCGCAGTGGGATACGTCAATGAGCATACCCACCTTGTTCATTCGCTCTACGCACTGCTTGCCGAACATGGTCAGGCCGCCGTCATGGACCTCCTTGCAGCCGTTGCCCAGCGCATTGCTTTCGGAATAGGTCACACCCAGCTGGCGGACGCCCAAACCGTAGAGAATATCGATGCGGTCTACCTCGTTTTCAATAGGAGCGGCTCCCTCCACCACAAATACCATAGCGATCTTTCCGGCCTTCTTGGCGGCAAAAATGTCATCCACGGTCTTACAATGGATAATAAAATCCTGATGAGCCAGATCGCACAGCCGCATACCCAGATCGTGAATGATGTCGATCCACTTCCAGCCGCCGGGACTGGAGATGATATTCACACCGTCCAGCTGGTTATCGAATACGCAGTCGATATTTGAATAGGCCAGTGCTTCATAAGCGGTCATCTCCCGGCCGTTGCGCATCACATTGTCGATATTCTGCTTGCTGGTAACGTCCTTCGGGAACAGAGTCGGATGATCATGGACGCTGACATAGGGATATTTTGCCAGCAGCTCCGCAACACGAGCCTCCTGCTCCGGTTCCAGCTCTACTACATGGCGGCCGGCCCAGTCCCAGTCGGCCCACTCAAATTTGGGGAAATCCTTTCCCTCTTCCAGATACTCGTATGCTTTGTAGCCTTTATAGGCAGGCTTCATTTTGTACTCCATTGCATGGTTTCCTTTCTGTTTTTAATTAGGACCAGACTTCTCGCAGCACCCGGATGGCATTGCCGCCCAGCACCTTGATAATTTCCTCATCCGTATAACCGTGTTTGATGAGCCATCTGGGAATATTCCAGCTTGCCTCAGTCGGATTTTCCAGATACTTCACAAAGGGAACCTCCTGATAAGGCACCGTGGTTTTGGAAGTATCCCCGGTAGACAGGGCTGCGGCAAAAGCGTGATGCAGACCCACGTGGTCGCCGTACATACAGTCCACGCCGAATCCCACATGGTCGATGCCCACCAGATTCTTTACATATTCGAAGTGCTCCATGTAACTGTCAATATCGTGGGTCATACGGGTCTTTGACATGGTGGTGTGTGGGGCAGCCTCGATACCGACCACACCGCCTTTGGCAGCAATGGCCTGAATCAATTCGTCGCTTGCAAGGCGCTTTGTGTTCCAAACACCCTTCGCTCCGGTATGGCTCATAATAATGGGCTTGGTGGAATGGACCACCGCATCATAAGCGGTCTGAGAACCGCAGTGGGACACATCAATAAGCATACCCACTTTGTTCATTCGCTCCACACATTGCTTGCCGAACATGGTCAGCCCGCCGTCGTGGTCCTCCTTGCAGCCGCTCCCCAATGCATTGCTCTCGGAATAAGTCACGCCCAGTTGGCGGACGCCCAATCCATACAGGATGTCAATGCGGTCCACCTCGTTTTCAATGGGAGCAGCTCCCTCGATCACAAACACCATGGCGATCTTGCCCTCTTTTTTTGCGGCAAAGATATCGTCCACGGTTTTACAATGGACAATAAAATCCTGATGGGCCAGGTCACACAGCCGCATCCCCAGATCATGAATGATGTCGATCCACTTCCAACCGTTAGGACTGGAAATAATGTTGGTGCCGTCCATCATATTATCGAAGATACAGTCGATGTTGGAATAGGCCAGCGCCTCATATCCGCAGCGATCCCGGCCAGTCCGCATGGCGTCAAACAGCGGTTCACAGGTGGACATATCCCGTGTGGTAAAGTCCGGATGATCGTGGAGGCTGACGTAGGGCGTCCTTTCCAGCAGTTCCCTGCACCGGATCTCTTCTTCCGGATTCAGGGGCAGGATGTTTCGGCCGGCCCAGTCCCAGTCCGCCCAGTCAATGACCTTAAAATCCCTTCCCGGCTCAAGATACTGATACGCCTCATAGGGGCGATACCCTTTCTTCAGTTGAAATTCCATACAATTTGCTCCTGTTCAGCAGAACGGTCAGGCCCAGACTTCCCGCAGCACCCGGATGGCGTTGCCGCCGATGACCTTGCCGATGTCCTCTTCGCTGTAATTGTGCTTTACCAGCCAGCGGATGATGTTCCAGCTGGCTTCTGTGGGATTCTCCAGGCCCCAGACGAAGGGCACTTCCTCGTAAGAGGTATTCGCAGTTTCCGCTGTAGACAGGGCGGCGGCAAAGGCGTGGTGTACGCCCACATGGTCGCCGTACAGGCAGTCCACGCCAAAACCAACGTGGTCGATGCCGATCAGGTTCTTCACATACTCGAAGTGCTCCATCACGCTGTCCAAATCATGGGTCATCTTGGTTTTGGACATGGTTGTGTGGGGGGCAGATTCAATACCGACCACGCCGCCCTTGGAACCGATGGCTTTAATGAGATCATCGCCGGCCATACGCTTAATGTCCCATACGCCCTTGGCGCCCACGTGGCTCATGATAATGGGTTTCTTGGAATACATGACCGCGTCATAGGCTGTTTGCTGGCCGCAGTGGGACACATCAATAAGCATACCCACCTTGTTCATCCGCTCCACGCACTGCTTGCCGAACATGGTCAAGCCACCGTCGTGATCCTCCTTCATGCCATTACCCAAAGCGTTGCTCTCAGAATAGGTCACGCCCAACTGACGGACGCCCAGACCGTAGAGAATATCGATGCGATCCACTTCATTTTCAATGGGAGCTGCGCCCTCAATGCAAGGCACCCAGGCGATCTTGCCAGCCTTCTTGGCAGCAAAAATGTCATCAACCGTCTTGCACTGAATCAGAAAATCCTGATGAGCAAGGTCGCACAGCCGCATTCCCAGATCATGAATAATGTCGATCCACTTCCAGCCGCCGGGACTGGAGATGATATTCACACCGTCCATCATATTGTCGAAGATGCAGTCAATATTGGAATAGGACAGTGCTTCATAACCGCAGACAGCGCGGCCCTGCCGCATGGAATCATAAATGTGGTCAATGCTGGACATATCCTTTGGGTAAAATGTAGGGTGATCGTGAAGGCTGATGTAAGGATGCTTCTTCAGGATCTCCTGCACCATGGCTTCCTGATCCGGCTCCAGCTCTACAACATGGCGTCCGGCCCAGTCCCACTGTGCCCATTCGATCTTTGGATAGTCCTTGCCCTCTTCCAGATATTCATAAGCCTTATAACCCTTATAAGCAGGTTTTTGTACAAAGTTCATCAGTTCAAACACCTTTCTTCATAATCTTTTTTGAAAAGAGGGGGGCTCCCGCAGGAGCCCCCCTCTCTCCATGCAACCATTACATACGAATCAGCAGGGGTGCTTTATTTCGCATGGACGTTGACAAAGTTGGCGCAGGCCAGGAACGCGCTATTGCCGGGGGACAGGTGCCAGCCGGTGAAGTTGGTGGTGTCAGCGGCATAGGTGTTGTTGGGCACGAACAGGTGGCAGCAGGGCAGGTTCTCCACAAACCACGACTGCCATTGGTTCAGCAGCTCCACACGCTTGTTGTAGTCGGTTTCGCTCTGCATGGCATTGAGCAGATCCTCCTGCTCCTGACTGTTGAACTCCATGAAGTTCAGAGTCTGGCCGATGCCGAAGACCGTCAGCAGGGTGGTATCCACATCGTCGATGGTTCCCCAGCTGCTGTAGCTGATGTCATACTTGTGGCCCTGAGTCACGTTGGCGGAGAAAGTTGCGGCGTCCACAGGCTGCAGCTTCAATTCCACGCCGGCCTTGGCAAAGTCAGAGGACAGAATGGACATGACGCCGTCCACATTGGCCATCGTGCCCTTGTAGGTAATGGTGAAGCTCAGAGGCTTGCCATCGGCGCTTTCACGGATGCCGTCGCCGTTGGTATCCACATAACCGGCGTTCTCCAAAATGGAGGCGGCAGCAGCGGTATCAAACTCAGGCTGACGGATGTTGGAAGCGGTAAAGTCACTGTAAACGGGGCTGATAGGCGTGTACATCGGCGTTGCAGCGCCGGACATGGCCACGCTTACCAGAGCCTCACGGTCGCAGCTGGCGGCCAGGGCCTTACGAACATTCACATCCTGCAGCAGTTCGTTGGACTGAGAGAAGGTGAGGAGCGTATAGCCAAGGGAGCCAACAGATTCGATCTGATAGTTGGAGTTGCTCTGCAGCTGAGAAATAGAAGATGCGCTGAGAAAGTTGGCACAGACATCGACCTCGCCGTTCTGCAAGGCCAGCACCATAGCATTCTCGTCGGTGTACACGCGGAATACCACTTCATCAATGCAGGCTCCGGCACCGTCATTGGCCTGAGTGAAATAGGGGTTGCGCTTCAGAGTGACATACTCGCCGTCCACCCACTCGGAAATATAGTAGGGACCGTAACCAGCGCCGGAGTAAGAATAGGTAGTGGGCTCTTCCACAGAGGACCACTCGCTCTCACGCATCACGGGTATCCAGTTGCCGGCGCCCTTCCAGAAGTTCACGTTTCCGGAAGTCAGAGCAAATTCCACGGTGCGCTCATCCGGGCAGGAGGACTTTTCAAAATCCACCAGACCATAGTAGCTGTCGAAGAAGCCGATGTGATGCTCCACACCGTACTTGGCGGTGAACAGCAGATCCGCAGAAGTGACGGGGGTACCATCATTCCAGTAGAGTTCCTTCAGCTTGATGGTCCAGACGGTGCAGTCCTCGTTGGACTCGGAGGACTCAGTCAAATAGTCATACTTGTTGCCGTCATCATCAATGGTAACGAGGTTGGGGCAGACCAGATTCATGATGGTTGCAGAATTCAGGTCATTCTGGCACCAGATATTCATGCTCACGGGAGCACTGTTCAGGCCCACCTGTATGGTGCCGCCGGTCTTGGAACCTTCGGCAGTGTCATCATCCGCCGGCTTTCCGCCGCAGGCTGCCAGGGAAAGCACCAGGCAGAGAGACAACACGAGTGCAAGAAATTTTTTCATATTGTTACCTCCAGTAATATTTCATCACAGCTTCACTGCAACGTTTGAAATTGATTGGGCTGACGCTCAGCCCTGGGCATTTTTCCGAAGGACACGACCTGCGTAGGTTCTCAGCAGGTCACCGTCTTTCAGTTCGACCTTGCCGTTGCATAGCACCAGATCGCAGCCGGTGGCATTCATCTGCGGTGTTTTGTACTGCATCTGATCCATCTCCGGATACCGGTAGTTGGGCAGATCGATCACGGCGATATCGGCGTAATTGCCTTCCACCAGGCGGCCCCGCTTATAGATGCCGAAGTGATCGGCCACCATGCTGGTATTTCTGCGGACAACCTCTTCATAGGGAACGCCCTTGCCCACATACATCTGGGCGAAGATGGCGAACCCGCCCCGGCGTCGGATCTCGTACCAATCGTAAGGATCCGCGGGATCTCCCATGATGGTGTCGCTGCCTACGGAAACATAGGGATTCTTCACGATGGATTCACAGTGGTCGATGAAGTTGCTGGGCACATTGGCGGCGGGTGCGTTGAGCCAGAACACATAGTTCTTCTCATCCCCCAGCAGATCCAGCATGCACTCATCCTCGTCGATGCCCCGCTCCTGCGCAATATCCCGGACAGATCGGTTTTCCAGATGGGGATCATCGGAGTTGACGATATAGACCTTGTCCTTAGGACCGGCAAAGGTATAGTTGTCCTTCTTGATCATTGCCCGGCCCTCAGGCGTATGCAGCGCCCTCTTAACACCCTCAATGCCCTGACTGAACAGCTCGTCACTGAGGGCCATGGTGAACAGCAGCATCCGCTCCTTGCCGGTGCAGTGTCCCACACTGCTGGGAATCACATCGATCCGGGCGCGAACGCCGTCTTCTTCGATGGCTTTCAGAGCAATGTCATATGCCTCGGGCACAGCGGAAGCCAGATGGGAGATCTGGATCTTGGCACCGGTGCGGCGACCCACCTCGCAGAATTCCGCAGTAGACTCGGGAATACCGATCTGGTGGCGGAGATGGGCTGCGGAAACTGCGTCATATCGTTTGATCTGACTGACTACATTGCACAGTTCCTCCATAGAGGCATACCGGCTGGGGACATAGTCCAGACCGAAGGAAATACCCCAGGCACCCTGATCCATGTTGTGGCGGATGATATTTTCGATTTGTGCCTGCTCCAGCTCGTCCGGCGCCCGGTTATAGGCACCATGCATCACATACTGGCGGATACTGCCGTGGCCCAACAGGGTGACAAAGTTGCAGTTGGTTCCCACCTGTTCCACGGCCTGAGCATACCCCTCAAAATCATGCCAGTCGGGCCAGTCCCGCAGATAGCGCTGATACTGCTTCAGTCCCACAAGGCCGTTTCCCAGATAATAGTCCAATACTTCCTTTTTATGTCCGGGTGTAATGCTGTGGCTGCAATTGCCGTTCACCAGCGTGGTCACGCCCTGACGGATATAGGACTCATAGCGCCCATCGTCAAAGCAATACCATTCCTCGTGAACGTGGGGGTCGATAAGGCCGGGAATCACGTATTTGCCGGCGGCATCGTATACCTCGGCAGCAGGCTCCTGAATATCAGGGGCAATACGGGCTACCTTGTCACCCTTTACCGCAACATCCGCTTTAACAGCAGGCTTTCCGGAGCCATCCACTACCAAGCCGTTTTTAATCAGATAATCATACATACGTTTCTACTCCTTTCTAATCACTCTCTGGATTTAGGGCTGAGACTGTCATTGATGGCCGTTCCCAGCAAATTGAAGCAAACCACATACACGACGATGCACAAGCTGGGCAGCAGCCACCACCACCAGGGATTGGGGGAGCTGATCACGGCGTTCTGCCCCCACGCCCGCTTGAGCATGGTCCCCCAGCTCCAAGTGGTCGGATCACCCAAGCCAAGAAAGCTCAGGCTGGCTTCCGTCAACACGGCGGAGGCCATCACCAGTGTCATATTGACGAACACCGGGCCGGTAGCGTTGATGAGTATGTGTTTGAAGAGGATCCGGGGCTTGGAGAGTCCCAGACAGGTGCAGGCCTCAATATACTGCATCTCCCGGATCTTCATGGTGCTGTTCTTCGTTACACGGGCCAACTGCGGCCAGGAGAAGATACCTAAGATGATCGCCACGTTGGTAATAGAGGTTCCCATTACCGCCGCAATAATAATCATCAGCGGCAGCATGGGCAGCGTCATAAAAATGTCAATGAAGCCGTCGATCACTTCCCGGAGCCAGCCGGTGTTATAGCCGCACAGCAGGCCCACCGGTATGCCGATCACGCCGGCAATGAGCATAGCCATAACGGAAACGTACAGCGAGGTGCGAGCGCCCCAGACCAGTTCTGCAAAAATATCCAGACCAATGTTGTCGGTCCCCAGCCAGTGCAGAGCGCTGGGAGCCTGAAGAATATCCTGCGTGTAGCCATCTGGTTTGGCGATCAGCATCGGCCCCACCAGACCGATCAGCAGAATCAGCAAGACGCCGATCATACCGATCATACCGTTGCGATTACGTACAAAATAATAGAGGAAGCCTTTTTGTTCTTTCATAATCAACCTCCTAGCTTGATTCGGGGATCCAGCCAAGCGACCACAAGGTCAGTGAGAAAGCTCATGATTACCACGGCTACCGCCATCACAAGAAACGCACCCTGAAGCACCGGGTAATCCAGTGCATTCACAGCGTCATAGACCATCCGACCGATGCCCGGCCAGGAGAATACCGTTTCCGTCACCGTGGCGCCGCCTACCATGAATCCGATCTGCATACCGATGACCGTCACAGTGGGGATCAGTGCGTTTTTCAGCGCATGGACACGAAGTACACGCCCCTTGTTATTTCCCTTGGCGTAAGCGGTGCGAATATAGTCCTCATGCAGCACATCGATCATGCTGTTGCGGGTATACAGCACCGCATTGGCAAGGTTGGTGATGGACAGGGCGATGGCGGGAAGGATCAGATGCTTGGCAACATCGCCGTAATAAGACCAGCCGGTGCCCTTGGGCGGCGTATACGCGCCGCCGGTAGGCAGCAGCTTCAGCTTAAAGGAAAAAATGTACAACAGTAGGAACGCCATAAATGGAATGAACACAGATATTCCCATCGTCACCAGCACGCTGATGACCCGGTCCGAAAGTTTTCCTTTGTGGGCTGCTGCGTACAAGCCCACGCTGATGCCAATCAGAATGACGATCAGCATGACTGCCGCCAAAAGCAGCAGCGTCCAAGGCAGCTTTTCCGCAATATACTGGGAAACCGGAATTCGCTTGGCAAAGCTGCTTCCCAGGTTGCCATGAAGCAATTCCTTCATATAGAGGCCGTACTGGGTCAGCTTCGACTGGTCCAGACCGAACTCCTCGATCAGCGCCTGCTGCGCCTCCTCGGACATCTGGGGACTGACCATCAGATCTACGGGATTGGAGGGCATAGCGCGGACAATAAAGAATACCAGCGTCACAGAGAGCAGGATCGTCAGAATACCCCGCCCGAGACGTTTCAGAAGATAACGAACCATCGATCAACCCTCCTTTGCAAAGTGACAGCGCACGCAGTGATCAGGTCCCACCGTTTTCATGTCCGGCTCCTGCTCGAAACAAATGGGCTTTGCCATGAAGCAGCGTTGGCAGAATCGGCAGCCTGCCGGAGGATCTACCGCGCTGGGAATATCTCCCTCCAGCAGGATCCGCTCCTTGTGGAGCGAGATGCTGGGCTCCGGTACAGCGGAAAGCAGAGCCCGGGTATATGGGTGGATATTGTCCCCCGTCAGTTCACTGTACGGGGCGATCTCCATGACCTTGCCCAAGTACATCACCATGACCCGGTCGCTGATATAGCGAACCACCGCCAAATCGTGGCCAATGAACACATAAGTCAGATGAAACTGCTCCTTCAGACTTTGAAACAGGTTCAAAATCTGTGCCTGTACGGAAACATCCAGTGCGGAAACGGACTCATCGCAAAAAATCAGCTTTGGATTCACCGCCAAGGCCCGGACGATGCCGATACGCTGCCGCTGACCGCCTGAGAACTCATGGGGATATCGGTCGAACACCGCAGGCTGCAGCCCCACGACTTCCAGCAGGTGCTGGATTTTTTCCTTTGCCTCAGCATAACTGGATGCCTGACCGTGAAGCAGCATTGGCTCGGCGATCGCATTGCCGATCTTGATTTTTGGGTTCAGGCTGGCGTAGGGATCCTGAAAGATCATCTGTATTTCGCTGCGCAGGCGACGCTTTTCGCCGGCAGATACTTTGAAGTCCGTAATGTCCTCTCCCTGATAAAACACCTGCCCGGAGGTGGAGGGCGTCAGCGCAAGGATCGTTCGGGCCAACGTGGACTTGCCGGAACCGGATTCTCCCACGATTCCCAGCACCTCGCCGGGATAGACTTCGAAACTGACATCCTCTGCGGCGTGCACGTATTTCTGTTTTTCAATCAGCTTTCGCTTTTTCACAGGGAACATCTTAGTCAGATGTTCTGCTTTCAAAATGGGGGTTTCCTTTTTTTCACTCATGGTACGGTTCCTCCCCTTCAAAGTTCATCCAGCATTGAACAATATGGTCTTCTCCCACCCGCTTTACCGGTGGAACTTTGGTGCGGCACTCCTCCGTGCAGTGTTGGCAGCGATCCGCAAACCGACACCCTTCCTTAAAATCATACACAGTAGGCACAGTGCCGGGTATGGTGTAGAGCGGCTTCTTTTCACTGCGCATAGTAGGTACGGAGGCCATCAGTCCCTGGGTGTAGGGATGCAGCGGATTGTCGAAAATCGCTTTCAGTGTGCCACGCTCAATGGCACGGCCCGCATACATCACCACCACCTCCTCGCAGATCTCTGCCACGATCCCCAGATTGTGCGTAATCAGCATCAGACTGCCGGAGGTTCCCTTCAGGCGGCGCATGATATCCAGGATCTGCGCCTGGATCGTTACATCCAATGCGGTGGTCGGTTCGTCGGCAATCAGTATGGCGGGATGGTTGATAATGGCCATGGCGATCATTACCCGCTGGCGCATACCGCCGGAAAATTCATGCGGATATTGATCGATCCGGGTCTCTGGATTGGCAATGCCCACATCATTCAGAGCCTCACAGACCTGTTTCCGAATCTCATCTTCCTTCATTTCCGGATGGTGCAGCTTCAGACATTCGCCGATCTGCTTGCCGATCGTCATGACTGGATTCAGCGCTGTCATTGGCTCCTGAAAGATCATTGCGATCTGCTTTCCCCGGATCTTTTCCATCTCCGGCTCAGACTTTTTCAGCAGATCCTCTCCATTGAGCAGGATCTCTCCTCCCTGGACAGAGGCCGCAGCCGGCAGAAGCCGCATCAGAGAAAGGCTGGTCATGCTTTTGCCGCAGCCGGATTCGCCTACGATTCCCAAAGCCTTTCCTTCGTCCAACTGCATATTCAGATGGTCGATCAGGTTGTAGACCTTTCCGTCATCGTCCTTAAAACCCATGCTGTAATCCTTGAATTGTACCTGTGTTGACATGGTTGATACCCACCTTTCCTCTGTGCATTTCCACTTCTAAACGGAATCAATGCATTTCAGCCTCGCGCTTGAGGTTTCAAACGCTTTAACACTTTACTGCTTTGCAACACTAAACTTAAAATTAATTTTTGCTATCATAGTTCTTTGACGGCTAAAAATAAATGACATATGTCACGTTCTTTTCGCCGAACTTTTTTGCGGTTTTTCCGGAATTTTTGATGCGGCCGTACAAACAAAAGGACTTCCCAAAATTTGTTTTTTCGTCAAGGACAAACGTCCCCATTTTTGTTTCTCCAAAGATAATGTTTTGTCATCCCTTTACTTTTTTATAAACCTATGTTATCTTTACTATTACTAAGAAATATGGCTGCACAAGAAGAAAACGATTACTTTTGCACCTTCTAAAGGAATGTTTGCTATGATCCAGTTGAACGATCCTGCGCTGAAATGCGCACTGATAGAAAAACACCATTTTCAAGAGCATTTCTCGCTTGATCTGGAGAAATGCTCTGTCCTGCTGCGTTGTGAGGCGGGAGAAACCCTGTGCCACAGCGGCGAGATCTATCCGGAGATCCAGCTGTTGGCGGATGGGGCACTCATAGCCTCCAGCGTTTCTAAAAGCGGAAAACTGCACTGCGAGCTGCAGTATCAGAGTCCTAACATTTTAGGACTTACTTCCGCTCTTTGGAATAAGCCCGCCATTAACACCATTGAAGCGCTGACCCCCTGCCTGTGTCTGAGTCTTTCCGTGGATCTATACGGGGAGGCGCTTCACCAAGATACAAAGTTTCTCAACTACGCCTGCTCGTATCTGGCAGAGCATATCAGGAAAAATTTCATTCACTATGAACAGCTGCCAACCAGATTAGCTCAGTTTATTCTGCGGGAGCAAAAAGATGGTTACTTCGGCTACAACACCAGACTTTGCGCTGATGTGCTGGAAACCAGTCAACGGCATCTGCTGCGGACGCTTCGTTCTTTCTGCGATAGAGGTATCTTGGAGCACGTTGGCCGCAGCCACTACAGGATTTTGGATGTGAGCAAGTTAGAAGCTCAGTGATTGATTGTCTGCCTTGATCCCATCCAGGCTTATTACGATTTCTGATGAATTATCTGTCGGTATAAAATGAAAAACTCCCATACCGGGTTTGCTTTCGCTGGCGCAAGCATAGCGTTTGTATGACAAATGCGCTTGCTGGGGAAATCCCCAGTCACCCATGCCGCCTGCGGGCGGTAACTTCTCGGCAGCGTTGCCAGAAGGCGAGGGGGCAGAATCGGGTTCGGCCATATTGCCAAACCCCATCACAGCGGACTGCACGAAAGCGCTGCAGACGATCTTGTCACAAGCGGTAGCCGCCGAAAAACGGGTTTGACAATGCTGCAAAACCCGTTCTCAAAAAACGATGCCTCGCATTCTAAAGTATTTCTTCCCGTGCGAAGCATAAAATATCGGGTTCGGTGAATTCACCGAACCCGATATTACTTTTTGACAAAGTCGGGCCCCGTGCAGCCTTCTTTCACACCTGCTGGCATCCCTTGCCCGCCGGAGTGGGAGAACACCCGTGTGGGGCGGGAAACGCCACCGGTTCCCCTCGAGTAAAAAGAAAGAGGTGCAGCCTATCACAAGTGAATCACATAAGGATGAGATGCTCTCCGGCAGCTACACGGAAGAACAGAACCGTATCACCACCGGTATTCCACAGAAAGAGAGAGATCCAGCGCCTGCGGGAAACCGGGAACGGGACGGACAGCTTCCTTGATAAAGCAAAGCGGTACACGGATATCACGGAGCTGCCGCCAGAGTTGCTGTGGCTGTTCATTGAGAGGATCGTGGTCCACAAGAAAGAGGTAAAGTGGTCTAAACACGCACCCCAGACCGTGGAGATTTACTACAACGGCATTGGCTATGTCGGCAGTGGTCAGCAGGATGTGGAAGAAGCACTGGAAGCACCAGAACCCCAGGACGCAGAGAAACCCCGGCAGGCATCGTAAACACGATGACCTGCCGGGGTATCCTGGGGATCACTTGTTACCCCTGTGAGGGGGGGACATAGCCGCACCGCCTCTTTTTATCGTTCCTGTTACTTTGTCAGCGTGGCGACCCACTGGCTGTACTTGGCCAGATTCTCGTCCCGCTCCGTCTCATCCTTGCCGATGGTGAGAATGTAGACCTTGATCTTAGGCTCCGTGCCGGAGGGCCGCACCAGAATGGCGGTGCCGTCCGCCAGCTCATACCGCAGCACATTGCTGCCGGAGAGTTCCATAGCAGTCTTTTCACCGGTGCGGCAGTCGATGACGCTGCCGTCGGTGTAGTCCTTGCGGCGCAGCACCTCTACCCCGGCGATGTGGGTGGGGGGGTCGGCCCGCAGGGACTTCATCAGTGCCGCCATCTTCTCCAATCCGTCCAGACCCGGCATCACCAGATTGTGGGTCTTTTCGCCGTAGAAGCCGTACTTCCGGTACAGGGCCTCCAGCGCATCGAACAGGGTCATGCCCTGCACGGCATACCATGCCGCCATCTCCGTCAGGATCAGGGAGGCGGTAACGGCGTCCTTATCCCGGACATAGTCGCCCAGCATATAGCCATAGCTCTCTTCATAGCTCATGATCACATGGCCCAGCCCCTGAGACTCCAGCTGGTTCTTCTTCTCCGCCATGAACTTGAAGCCGGTGAAGGTATCGCAGCAGGTGACGCCATTGGCCTCGGCCACCTTCCGGGCCATCTCCGTGGTGACGATGGTCTTGAGGAAGTAGGGATGCTCCGGCAGCTTGCCTGCCCGGCGCATGGCCCCGATGAGATAATCCAGCATCAGAACGCCCGTCTGGTTGCCGGTGACGGGGATGAAGGAGCCGTCCCGGCTGCGGACCATGATACCCACCCGGTCGCTGTCCGGGTCGGTGCCCAGAATGAAGTCGGCGCCCACCTTGTCCGCCAGCTGGATGGCCAGATAGAAGCCCTCCGGATTCTCCGGATTGGGGGAGACCACCGTGGGGAAGCTGCCGTCCAGCACCATCTGCTCCGGAACACAGTGCAGATGCTTCACGCCCAGACCCCGCAGAGCCTCCGGCACCAGCTTCCAGCCGCAGCCGTGGAAGGGGGTATAGACCATATGGAAGGTATCGGCCACCTTGGCCATGGACTCCCGGTCGTTGACCATGGCCATGACGTGGGACATGAACCGTTCGTCCGTCTCGGCGCCCATGATCTCGATGAGGCCCTGGGCCTTGGCATCGTCAAACTCCATCCGGCGGATGCCGGTGAAAATGTCGATCTGCTCCAGCTCACGGGCAATGGCGGCAGCGTGCTGGGGCGGCAGCTGGGCGCCGTCGGACCAGTAGACCTTATAGCCGTTATACTCCTTGGGATTGTGGCTGGCGGTGACATTGATGCCCGCCTGACAGTCGTATTCCCGCACGGCGAAGCTCAGCTCCGGCGTGGGCCGCAGCGACTCGAAGATACGCACATGGATGCCGTTGGCGGCGCAGACCTCTGCGGCGGCTCTGGCAAACTCCATAGAGTGGTTGCGGCAGTCCATGCACAGGGCCACGCCCCGGCGCTTGGCCTCCTCGCCCTCAGCGCAGATGACGTTGGCAAAGCCCTGAGTGGCCCAGCGGATGACGTGGATGTTCATCTGGTGCAGGCCCACCTTCATGGTGCCACGCAGACCGGCGGTACCGAATTCCAGCGGCCCATAGAACCGCTCCCGGATCTCCTTCTCATCGTCCCGGATGCTCTCCAGCTCGGCGTGCTCCTGCTGGCTCAGGGCAGGGGATGCCAGCCACTTTTCATATTCCTGCATATAAGACATGATGGATGCTCCTTTCGGTTTACTCGCCTGCCTCGTTGGGCATGGGCATGGAGGCCAGCAGATTCTGGGCGTCCTCCGCCATGGAGGCCGGGACGTACAATCCCACGCCGAAGCCGGAGAAGCCGTTGATGACCTTTCCGGCGCCGCCCTCCTTGTCGTAGTATTTGAAACATGGGATCCCGTAAGCCGTCAGCAGGGAGATGGTCACGTCTGCGTCGGCAGGGGAATCGAAGGTGTGGGCAAGCAGGACTGCCTGCTCCCGCTCACCGTTTTCGTCAGTGGGCCAAGCGGGGATATTGGGGGAGATACCCCAGTAACTCAGTTCCATGGATAGGCCTCCTTTATATATGTCCTTGTATTATATCACGAATTTTCTTAAAAGGGAAGTGTTTCATTTGTGATATTTTGTTCCGGCGGAGATTTGATACGCCCGATAGATCTGCTCCAGCAGCATGATCCGGGCCAGATGGTGGGGGAAGGTCATGGGGGACATGGACAGCCGCCAGTCCGCCTGCCGCTTCAGGCTCTCGTCCAGCCCCACGCTGCCGCCGATGAGGAAGGTCAGCTGCGTCTTACCGGCCACGGCCAGTTCCTCCATCCGACGGCTCAGCTCCACGCTGGAACAGGGCTTTCCCTCGATGCACAGGGCGATGACTGCCCCGCCCTTGGGGAGCCTTTCCCGGATGGCCACCGCCTCCGCCGCCAGCGCCCGCTGTACCTCCGCCGGGGAGGGAGACTCCGGCAGACGGCTCTCCGGCAGCTCCACCAACTCCAGCTTGCAGAAGCGCTGGAGCCGCTTGACGTACTCTGCCGCCGCCTCCAGATAGAATTTCTCCTTCAGCTTGCCTACGCACAGCACCGTCACTCGCTGCATACCGGCACCTCCATCCCATAGGGGAGACTGACCTCGCTGCGGGGGGCCACCTCCAGCAGTACCTCCGCCTCCACCGTATTCAGGCGTCGCTGCACCGTATCCCAAGCCCGCTGGGGGGTGTTGTTCTCCCGGCTCAGGTGGGCCAGAATGATGCACCGTGTGCCGCACTGGGCCATTCGGGCGGCGAACTCCGCCGCCGCATCGTTGGACAGATGCCCCTCGTCCCCCAGGATGCGGGCCTTCAGGGAATAGGGATACGGCCCGCTGCGGAGCCACTCCACGTCGTGGTTGCTCTCCAGCACCAGCGTATCCACCCCCGCCAGAGCGGCTTCCGCCTCCGGGGTCACAAAGCCCGTATCCGTGAGAAAGCCCACGGCGGCGCTGCCGTCCACCCGGTAGTCCACGCTCTGGGCGGCGTCATGGGAGGTGCGGAACACCGTCACCCGGCAGTCTCCCACGGAAAATACCGTCCCCGGCTCCACCGGACGCAGCAGGGGCTCGATGCCGGCAATGCGGTAGGCCAGCTGCCGGGCGGTGCCGGGACTTGTGTAAATGGGGATGCGGTGGTGCTTCACCATGGTTTGCAGGCCGCTGACGTGATCCGAATGCTCATGGGTGATGAGTACGCCGTCCACGTCCGCCATGGTCAGCCCCAGCTGCAAAAGCCCCGCCTTGATGCGGCGTGTGGAAATTCCGGCGTCCAGCAGCAGATGCACGCCCCCGTCCGACAGCAGCAGGCAGTTCCCCTCGGAGCCGCTGGCCAGTGTATGTATAGTCATCAATGTGTCTTTCCTCGCAATAAACCGACTTTCCGCCGCAGACTGCCAACAGCCTGCGGCGGAAAGCTTATGTCCTATCAGCAGATGTGAGCCTCGGTCTCCTCCGGCTCCGGAATCTCCTCCACCCGGATATCGGCGCCCAACTGGCGGAGCTTGCCCACCAGATCCTCGTAGCCACGCTCGATATACTGTACCTGCGTCAGCTCCGTTTCGCCCTGAGCGGCCAGACCGGCGATGACCAGAGCCGCACCGGCCCGTAGATCACAGGCCTGCACCGGCGCACCGGTGAGTTGTGTGACGCCCTCCACCACAGCCACCCGGCCGTCCACTTGGATCTGAGCGCCCATGCGCCGCAGTTCCTCCACATACTTGAAGCGGTTGTTCCATACGCCCTCCGTCACCAGACTGGTGCCTTGGGCCAGACACAGCGCCACCGTGATCTGGGGCTGCATATCCGTGGGGAAGCCGGGGTAGGGGAGGGTCTTGACGTTGGCCCGCTGCAGCGGCCCGCTGCGGCGGATGAGCATGGTGTCGTCCTGCTCCTCCACCGTGACGCCCATTTCCATGAGCTTGGCGGAGATGCAGTCCATGTGCTTGGGAATGATGTTGCGGATCAGCAGCTGTCCGCCTGTGGCGGCCACAGCGGCCATATAGGTACCCGCCTCGATCTGGTCGGGGATGATGCAGTAGGTGCCGCCGCTGAGGCGCTCCACGCCCTTGATGCGGATGGAGTCCGTACCGGCGCCCTTGATGTCAGCCCCCATGGAGTTGAGGAAGTTGGCCAGATCCACGATGTGTGGCTCCTTGGCGGCGTTTTCGATGGTGGTGGTGCCGTCGGCCAGCACGGCGGCCATCATGATGTTCATAGTGGCGCCCACGGATACCACATCCATGTAGACGTTGGCACCGGAGAGCCGGCCGCCTCTGGCTGCGGCATGGACGAAGTTGCCCTCCGTCACCTCGGCGCCCATGGCCCGGAAGCCCTTGACGTGCTGGTCAATGGGCCGCACGCCGAAGTTGCAGCCGCCGGGCATGGCCACGGTGGCCTCGCCGAAGCGGCCCAGCAGCGCGCCCAGCAGATAGTAGGACGCCCGGATGCGCCGTGCCATATCATAGGAGGGATGGGTGCTGCGGACGGTGCGGCAGTCGATCTCCACGGCGTGCTGATTCAGCACCCGCACCCGTGCGCCCAGCTCATCCAGAATGGAGAAAAACAGGGTCACGTCGCTGATTTGGGGGATGTTCTCGATGCGGCATACGCCGTCCACCAGCAGGGCGGCAGGGATGATGGCAACGGCGGCGTTCTTGGCACCGCTGATCGTGACCTCACCAAACAGGGGACGGCCACCGTGAATGATATACTTGTTCAAAACAGGCATCCTCTCTTTTTACATATAGCCGGGACAAGGGTAGCTTGCCCGGAGACGGTAAGCTTCATACGGCCGCGGCCGGAAGCGTTTTAACATAAGGATACCCTCGGCTTTTCACGAGGGATACATAACATAGTATACCACAATTTTTTCTAAAAGCAATGACAAAGACATTACAGAGCGAAAAAATCTGACAGAAAATTTCGCTCCGCAATGTCTTTTTTGTTACTGTTTTGTTCCTTTCCCGTCAGCCAAGCCAGCGGAAATGCCCTGTCACCGTCATGCGGGGGATGTCGTTGCGCTCCACCGCCTCGTCGATGGGGTTTCCGTGGTGGATCAGGAAGGGGATACCCTGCCGGTTCCGCCGGTCCGAGCACAGCCCGATGTGGGCCCGGTCACCGAACACCACGATGTCCCCCGGCTGCCACTGCTGTCCGTCCGACAGGTCGCAGGTCAGCACCTGCGCATGGCGGCGGAAGAAGGTATCCAAGGTGTTGACCCGGCGGAAGTCGATATTGGAGTCGGGGGTGGTGATGTGGGGATACGCCTCCGGACAGGCGGCGATGTCCGCATCCACCAGCGCCTTCAGGTCATAGCCTGCCGCCTGAAGAGCCTGCCAGATGACGTCGGTGCAGACGCCCAGTCCGTCGTCGGGATAGCCCCCGGCATAGTACTTGCTCTGATAGTGGGGATCCGTGGCGATGTAGGCCCGTGCGCCCAGCACCGCATCCGTCCAATCGTCCACGCCGTCGCCGTCGGCGTCGTTGGGGCTTTGCAGGTCCGTCAGTCCCAGCTGTCGGGCGGTATAGGACCGCTGCGGTCCGAAGCGCCACAGGGTATAGCCCGCCGCCAGCACCGGGATCATCAGCAGCCACAGCCACCGAAGGTGCCGCCGTCTGCGGCCGGAGTATCGCTTTTCCATCCGTCATCCCTCCTTGTTGGGGAGAAGTATACCAGACGTCTGGCGAAAAATCCATTACATTTCCGTCACCGACAGCTGCTCCGGGGAAAAGTGCAGCCGGAAGGAATTGCGGTAGAACTCGATGAGCCCCTCCTGCTGGAGCCTGCTCAACTCACGGGACAGGGCGCTGCGGTTCACCGCCAGATACGCCGCCATCTCCTCACGGGACAGGGAGAGCCGGAAGCAGTCGGATCCCTGACGGCTGCGGCAGTCTTGCAAATACAGCAGCACCCGCCGCCGCAGGCTTGGCTCGGAGAGATAGGTGACCCGGTGCCGCATCTGCCAGAACTTCTGGGCCGATTCCCGCAGCAGATTCATCCGCAGCCGGGCATGGCCCTCACAGTGGCGCTCACAGCCCTCCATGATCCGCTCCAGCGGCAAAAACAGCACCTCCGCCCCCTCCGGGGAGAGCACCGATACCGGGCTTGCCTCGCCTGCTGCCATGAGCATTTCCCCGAACACGCCCCCGGCGGTGTGGCGGGCCACCAGCTGCATGGCCCCGTCCTCCCGGTACTGTACGGCGTCCACGGCCCCCTGCAGGACGATGCCCGCCTGCAGGACCGTGTCCCCGGCGTGCCAGAGGAACTCCCCCCGGCCATAGCGGCGCACGGAGCCGCCAAGGCACGTCAGCAGATGCTGCAGCTCCTCCGCCTCGATGCCGGAGAAGAGAATGGTTTGTTGTAACAGAGGGATGTCCGGCTGCATAGACGGCTCCTTTCGTTGCACGGGCAACGTAAGCCCAGCGATAGTGTGGTAAAATAGGGAAAAACTTCTGGAGGTATAAACCCATGAACAAGAAAACACTCTGGATCACGGAGACCGCCGTGATGATCGCCCTGCTGGTGGCGCTGCAGTGGGCCACCAAACCCTTGGGACAGTTCGTCACCGGCTCCTGCGTGAATCTGGTGCTGGGGGTATCGGTGCTGGTGGGTGGCCTGTGGTGCGGCCTGACGGTGGCGCTGGTGAGTCCCTTCTTCGCTTTTCTGCTGGGCATCGGCCCGGCGTTTCTGCCCATTGTCCCCATGGTGGCCGTCGGCAACATGGTGCTGGTGGTGATCCTGCACCTTCTGGCAAGCCGTGACAAGATCGCCACACGCAGCTATCTGGCCGTGGCTGTAGGAGCCGTGGCCAAGTTTCTGGCCCTGTGGCTGCTGATCGTGAAGCTGGTGCTGCCTACACTGGGACTGGCGGAAAAGCAGGTGGCGGCGATCTCTGCCAGCTTCTCTTGGCCCCAGCTGGTGACTGCCGCCATCGGCGGCGTGCTGGCCGTGACCATCGCCCCCCTGATTCGCAAGGCCCTGCGCTCCAAGTAAGAACGTATCAACCGTCTTTTAACGGAAAACAGCCTGCCGGTGTTACCGGCAGGCTGTTTTTTGCTTGCCAAGGTCGGCGCTTGAAAAATCCTTAGATTTTCGGGCAGCGCTATTACCGCTCCCGCCACATCCGTGGGGAGAGCATCACCAGAATGGGCATCAGCTCCAGCCGCCCCAGCAGCATCAGCAGCGACATGACCACCTTGCTGAACCCGGAGAAGGGGCTGAAATTCCCCGCCGGGCCCAGACGGCCCAGCCCCGGTCCCACGTTGCCGAGACACGTCAGCACGGCGGTGAAGGACTCCGTAAAGCCCAGGTTGTCCCAAGCCAGAAGGGTGGCCCCACCCAGCAGCAGGATCATATATGCCACCATGTAGGCCGCCGCCGAGGAGACCACCCGGTCCTCCACCAACTGTCCGTCCACGGTGATGACGGAGATATGCTTGGGGTGCAGGATCTTTTTGATCTCCCGGTGCAGCAGCTTTCCCAGCAGCAGGATGCGGGAGACCTTGATGCCGCCGGAGGTAGACCCGGCGCAGGCGCCGGTGAACATGAGGATCACCAGCAGCATCTGTCCAAAGACCGGCCACTGGGCAAAGTCCGCCGTGGCGAAGCCGGTGGTGGTCACGGTGGACACGGCGTTGAAGACGGAATCCTTCAGCGCCCGACCCAGCGGAACGCTCTGCTGCACCATGAGACTGGCGGCGATAAGGCCGATGGACCCCAACGTCAGCAGGGTATACAGCCGCAGCTCCTCGCTGTGCAGCGCCTCCCGGATGTGTCCCCGCAGGGAGATGAAGATCAAAGAGAAGTTGATGCCCGACAGGAACATGAAGATGGCCACGATCCATGTGATGGCCGGGGAGCCGAAGGCGGCGATGCTGGCGTTGCGGGTGGAGAAGCCACCGGTGGAGATGGTGGCAAAGGAGTGGACCACGGCGTCGTAAAGGTCCATGCCCGCCAGACACAGGGCCACGATCTCCGCCGTCGTCAGACCAATGTAGATGCCATAGAGCACCTTGGCGGTGTCGTTGACATGGGGCAGCAGCTTGCTCTTGATAGGGCCGGGGCTTTCGGCCCGCATCAGGTGTACGCCCCCCGCCCCCGTCCAGGGCATCAGGGCCAGAAACAGCACCAGCACACCCATGCCGCCCATCCACTGGGTCAGCGCCCGCCAGAAGAGGATCCCCCTTGGCATGGCCTCCACATCCGTCAGGATGGTGGCTCCGGTGGTGGTGAGGCCAGAGGCCGTCTCGAACAGGGCATCAGCATAGTGGGGGACAGCCCCGCTGAGGACGTAAGGCACCGCCCCGAACAGGCACAGCACGACCCACGCCATGGCCACCACCGCATAGCCGTCCCGGCCCTGCAAACGGTTCTTCCGGGCCGGGATGTGGGTGAGGATCAGCCCGCACAGGCTGCACAGCCCCAGCGTCCACAAAAACGGCTCCCAGCAGGCCTCACCATAGCCTACGGACACCAGCAGCGGCAGCAGCAGGCACCCGGCTTCCACCCAGAGGGTATAGCCCATGATGTTCAGTATCAAACGAAAGTTCATGTCACTTGTCCTTTGCACATTCCGTAAATATTATAATGAGAAATAGCCGTATCGCAAATGGTCATAAGTATTCAAATTATATTCCCCCGGACTGTCCCTGTCAAGTCCGGCCCGATGCCCCCTCCGGAGAGAGGAGGGGACTGCGTGGGACGAAAATTTTTGCACAAAAAACATCGCCGCAGGAGGGCAGGACACCCGGCCCCCATGAGGTGAAAAACCATGTTCTGTGGAAAAATCTCACAATTTCTGCGGAATTGTATACACTTTCGTGACTTTTTCAGAAAACTAATGATAATTTTTCACTGCAACAAAAGATTTTATCCCATTGACTTTGGCTGTGAATTATGTCATTCTTAACATAATTCAATCATATGCACCGGAGAATGGGGCGCTATTCTCCGTGCCGACGAAAGGAGTGTCCTGCTTTGAGCAGACTGGATATCAAGACACCCAGCCGGGCCCAGACCGTGGTGGAAGGGCTTTACCGGGATATGGAGCGGCGCATTGCCGCCAGCCCTCCGGGCCTGTGTCCGGTGGATATGTCCCTGTCGTTTCTGCAGCTGTGCCATGCACAGACCTGCGGCAAATGTGTCCCCTGCCGGATCGGGCTGGGGCAGCTGACGCTGCTGATCAATCAGGTGCTGGACGGCGAGGCTACCATGGAGACCATTGCCATCATCGAAAAGACCGCCCGCAGCATCGTCAACACCGCCGACTGTGCCATCGGCCGTGACGCCGCCCGTCTGGTGGTTGAGGGGCTGGAGGGCTTCCGGGATGACTACGAGGAGCACGTGAAGCACAACCGCTGTCTGGCGGGCCTGCAAAATCCCGTTCCCTGTGTGGCGCTGTGTCCCGCCGGCGTGGATATCCCCGGCTACATGGCGCTGGTAGGGGAGGGGCGCTGCGCTGATGCAGTGCGCCTGATCCGCAAGGACAATCCCTTCCCCACGGCCTGCGCCTATATCTGCGAGCATCCCTGCGAGGCCCGCTGCCGCCGGAATATGGTGGACGATGCCATCAATATCCGTGGCCTGAAGCGCTATGCCGTGGACCACGCCGGGGTGGTACCCCAGCCGGAGTGCGCTCCCGCCACCGGCAAGAAGGTGGCCATCATCGGCGGAGGCCCCAGCGGTCTCAGTTGCGCCTACTACCTGGCCCTTATGGGTCACGGGGTCACGGTGTACGAGGAGCGGGAGCAGCTGGGCGGTATGCTGCGCTACGGCATCCCCAGCTACCGCTTCCCCCGTGAGAAGCTGGACGCCGAGATCGAATCCATTCTGTCTCTTGGCATTGAGGTACATACCGGCGTCACCGTGGGCCGGGATATCTGGCTGGAGAAGCTGGAGCAGGAGTATGACTGCATCTACATCGCCATCGGCGCTCATCAGGATAAAAAGACCGGCATCCCCGGCGAGAACAGTAAGAACGTCATCTCCGCCGTGGAGATGCTGCGTGCCATCGGCGACAACGAGATGCCGGATTTCACCGGCAAGCAGGTGGTGGTCATCGGCGGCGGCAACGTGGCCATGGACGTCACCCGCAGCTCCATCCGACTGGGGGCCGACAAGGTCACCTGCGTCTATCGCCGCCGTCAGGCGGACATGACGGCGCTGCCGGACGAGATCACCGGTGCGCTGGCGGAGGGAGCCGAGCTGATGACGCTGGCCGCTCCCGTCCGCATCGAGGCCGATGAGGACGGCGCCGCCAAGGCCCTGTGGGTCCAGCCCCAGATCATCGGAGAGGTGGACAAGGCAGGGCGTCCCCGTCCCGGCAAGGCGGCGCTGGAGGAGGTCCGCATCCCGGCGGATGTCATCGTGGTGGCCATCGGACAGGGCATCGAGATCCAGGGCTTCGATCAGGCCGGCGTCCCCATTCAGCGGGGTACCTTTGTGGCGGGTCTGTCGGGGCAGGTGCGGGATATGGACAGCGTGTTCGCCGGCGGCGACTGCGTTACCGGCCCTGCCACTGCCATCCGGGCCATTGCCGCCGGCAAGGTGGCAGCCGCCAACATCGACGAGCATCTGGGCTTCCGCCACGAGATCACCGTGGACGTGGAGATCCCCAGCCCCAAGCTGAACAACTCGCCCCCCCACGGGCGCATCGATACCACCGAGCGGGAGGCCTGTGAGCGCAAGCACGACTTCGAGGATATCGAGTGCGGCTTGACCCAAGAGGGGGCCTGCGCCGAGGCAGGCCGCTGCCTGCGGTGCGACCACTTCGGCTACGGAATTTTCAGAGGAGGTCGAAACGAAAAATGGTAACATTGACCATCGACAATCGGACCGTTACCGTGCCGGAGGGTACCACCATTCTGGAGGCCGCCCGCACCGCACGCATCGAGATCCCCACCATGTGCTATCTCAAGGAGATCAACGAGATCGGTGCCTGCCGCCTGTGCATCGTGGAGGTGGAGGGTCAGGAGCGCCTGATCCCCTCCTGCAACAACGTGGTGGCCGAGGGCATGGTGATCCATACCCACTCTCCCCGTGTGCGGGAGGCCCGCCGGGTGAACCTGCGGCTGCTTCTGAGCCAGCATGAGATCCGCTGCACCAAGTGTACCCGCAGCGGCAACTGCCGTCTTCAGCAGCTGGCCAACGATTATAATCTGCTGGGGGAGCACTACATCAAGGACTTGCGGAATATCCCCACGGATTTCAGCAACCCCGTGGTGCGGATCGAGAACCGCTGCGTCCGCTGTATGCGCTGCGTCCAGATCTGCGATAAGGTCCAGGGGATGCACGTATGGGACCTGATGGGTACCGGCTCCCACACCACCATCGGCGTGGGGAAGTACCGCACCCTGGGGGAGTCCGACTGCACCTTCTGCGGCCAGTGCGTGGCCCACTGTCCCGTGGGTGGCCTGCAGGAGCACGATGACACCGGCAAGGTGTTCGATGCTCTGGCCGACCCCAATAAGATCACCGTGGTGCAGATGGCCCCCGCCGTCCGGGTGGCCTGGGCAGAGTACTACCATCTGACGCCGGAGTTCGCCTCGGCGGAGCGCATGGTCACCGCCCTGAAGCAGATGGGCTTTGACTACGTGTTTGATACCAATTTTACCGCCGACCTCACCATTATGGAGGAGGGCAGTGAGTTCGTGGACCGCTTTACCCATCGGGAGCGGTACACGTGGCCCATGTTCACCTCCTGCTGTCCCGGCTGGGTGCGGTTCCTGAAGGGCCAGTTCCCGGATTATACTGACAATCTCTCCACTGCCAAGAGTCCCCAGCAGATGTTCGGCGCTCTGGCCAAGAGCTACTTTGCCGAGAAGATCGGTGTGGACCCCAAGCGCATCTTTGTGGTGTCCATCATGCCCTGCACCGCAAAAAAAAGCGAGGCGGCCCTGCCCACCATGCGGACCATCAGCGACGATCCAGACGTGGATGTTGTGCTGACCACCCGTGAGATCGTGCGGATGTTCCGGGGCGAGCAGATCAACCCCGCCACCATGGAGGAGACTCCCTTCGACAGTCCGCTGGGTACCGGTACCGGTGCGGCGGTGATCTTCGGTGCCTCCGGCGGTGTGATGGACGCCGCCCTCCGCAGCGCCTATTATCTGGTCACCGGCTCCAATCCCGACCCTGATGCCTTCAGCGCCATCCGTGGCGTGAAGGGTTGGAAGGAGGCCACCTTCACCATTCCGAAGGTGGGCGACCTCTCCGTGGCGGTGGTCAGCGGCCTCTCCAACGCCCGCCAGCTGATGACCGATCTGGAGGAGGGGAGAGTCCACTACGATTTCGTGGAGGTCATGGCCTGTCCCGGCGGCTGTGCCGGCGGCGGCGGGCAGCCCATCCACGACGGCACGGAGATGGCCGAGGCCCGTGGAAACGTTCTGTGGAGCATCGACAAGAAGTCCCCGGTGCGGTTCTCCCATGAGAATCCGGAGGTCCAGACCCTGTACCGGGAGTACCTGCGTGCCCCCCTCAGTGGCCGTTCGCACCACCTGCTCCATACGGACCACGAGGGCTGGAAAATGCCCAACCAGAAGTAAGACATAAAAAGAGGACTCTGAGCCATCGGCTCAGAGTCCTCTTTTTTATGCAGCGTCAAGCAGCACCGTCATCCACGGGGCTGGAAGGGCTGACCCGTCACCACGTCCAGCCATGTGAACTGTCCGTCCTCCAGCACCATGCAGCTGTGGGGGCTGTTCTCCTTGGGCAGGGCTACGGAGCCGGGATTCAGATAGGTGTAACGGCCGCAGTCCCGGCGCACCGGCACATGGAAATGTCCGCACAGCAGGATATCTCCCTGCCGCAGGGGCGGTGGCGTGTCCGGCCCGTGGATGTGGCCATGGGTGGCGTGGATGGTGAGGCCGTCCAGCACCAGCAGGGCGGAGTCGGAGAGAATGGGGAAGTGGAGAACCATCTGGTCCACCTCGGCGTCGCAGTTGCCCCGGACGCACAGCAGCTCATCCGCCATGTCGTTGAGCAGCTTGGCCACGGCGGGCGGCTCATAGCCCTCCGGCAGCGGGTTTCGTGGGCCGTGGTACAGCAGGTCTCCCAGCAGCACCAGCCGCTGACAGCCGGTATCCCGATAGAGCTCCAGCAGCCGCCGGGTGTAGGCGGCGGAGCCGTGGAGATCGGAGGCGATCATCAGTTTCATGAGAAAAACTCCTTTCAGTGGAGAATATGTCTCATTCTACCAGCCTTGGAGGAGAAGGGCAAGCTTTTTCTGCCCCTTACGCCCGTTCCCGCCGCACAAGACCCAGCAGCAGGCTCGCTGCCAGCATCACCGCCGCCACACTGACCCAGCAGAAGCCCATATCGTACAGGGGCAGCTTCCGGCAAAGCTCCGTCACAGCGCCCAGCGACAGCTGTGCGGCATCCAACGCATAGATGACGCTGACGATTCCGGTGCCCGCCACCACCAGAGAGTAGACCCAACGATTCTTGACCCACAGGCTGTGGGTCAGCCCCAGCAGGATCAGCACAATGGCCACGGGGTAGATGGCGTTGAGAATGGGGATGGAGATGCTGAGGATGGCGTTCAGTCCCAGATTGCACACCAAAAAGGAGAAGCCCGTCATCACCAGCACCCACTGGCGGTAGGAGAGTTTTCCGAAAAGGGTGGAGAAATACTGGGAGATGGAGTTGATAAGCCCCACGCAGGTGGTGAGACAGGCCAGCGTGAAGATGGCCGCCAGCAGCACGGCTCCCGGCGCACCGAACAGTTGGTAGACGATGCACCGCAGGGTCCATGCGCCGTTTTCCTGAATGGCATAGACTCCGGAGCTGCACATCCCCATGTAGGACAGCATGGCATACACCAGCGCCAGAATGGTCCCGGCGAAGATACCTGCCAGAACGGTGTGCCGCATCCGATCGCGCTTTTCCGTCATGCCGAAGGAACCCAATGTGGTAGCAATGACCAATCCGAAGTTCAGGGCGGCGATGGTGTCCATGGTCTGGTAGCCCTCGGAAAAGCCCTTCAGGAAGGGGGCAGCATCATAGGCCGTCTGGGACGGGGCCACGTTCACCTCTCCCCGGAACAGAAAGCAAACGAACAGAAACACCAACAGCACCAGCAGACTGGGGGTCAGGAAGTGGCCGATGCGGTTCACCAGCTTTCCCGGCGTCATGCACAGCCACAGGGCCACCAGAAAGAACGCCAGCGAGTACACCAGCATCCACACGGTGGTATTGGTGCCCTCCGGCAGATAGGGGGCCACCGCCATCTCGAAGGGAACAGAGGCGGCACGGGGGATGCCAAGACCGGGACCGATGGAGAGATAGATCAGCAGGGTAAAGACGATGGCGAAGCGCTTGCCCACCTGCTGCCCCAGCCGGTCCAGCCCGTCAAAGCGGGCCACGACCACCACCCCCAGCACCGGCAGCACCACCGCCGTGGCCAGAAAGCCCAGCATGGCCGCCGGGGTGTGGCTCCCGGCGTTCTGCCCCAGAAAGGGCGGGAAGATCAGGTTCCCCGCCCCGAAGAACAGGGAAAACAGCATAAAGCTCACCAGCAGCATTTTGTTTCTACTCAGTTTCATGTCGATACTCCTCATTTTCCAAAAATTTCCGCAAAAAAAGACCCGTCCCAAATTTCTTTGAGACGAGTCTTGCTATACAATACCCGCGGTACCACTCAAATTGCACGACGAAAAACGTCCTGCCACTTCAGGCTCTATCAAGCCCTATGCACTCACGTAGCCTACACGGAGTCTCCTACTGACAGATGCGTTGGGGGACTCGGCTCGGAAGGGATAAGAGTTCTGGCGCTGTCCGCCGGGCTTCCACCGTCCCCGGCTCTCTATGCGACGTGCTGCCAGCTCCGTCTTCGTCATCGCTTTTGATGTTCATTTATCACGGACATCATACCATCCCGTAAAGAACTTGTCAAGAGGGAAAATCTCACGCCGACGCATCGTCCTTCACCGGCTCCTCGCCGTGAAGCTCCCGCCGGATGGCCCGGAAGCGCTGGGGGACCTCCTCCTCCGCCATGCGGATGGGGACGTCCGTGGTGCCGGCGGCCTGCGCCGTCTCGTAAAACCAGCACTTGTATTCCACCGTCTCCAGCGTGTGCTGCATCTCCCGGATCTGATCCAGCAGAACCTGCCGCTGGTGGTGGAACATCTGCAGCCGGGTGTCGATGGTGTCGTCTCCCTGCATGGTCAGCTGGATGTATTGCCGGATGTCACGGATGGACATACCGGCCTTTTTCATGCACCCGATGATCTGCAGCCACTCAAAGTCCGATTCCCGGAACATCCGAATGCCACCGGAGGAGCGCTCCACAAAGGGCAGCAGCCCCTCCTTGTCATAGTAGCGCAGCGTGGATGCCGGGATATCCAGCAGCTTCGCCATTTCACCCACGGTATAGACCATTTTCCAATTCCTCCGAAAAAATTTTGCAAAACCCCTTGACTTAAAGTGTACTTTCAGTTTTAGAGTATAGATGAGCTTTAAGAGCATCATACAGCGCAGAAGCGCTGCTGTCAAGGCCGCGCTTCTCGGAGCGGGTCAAAAACATTACAAAAGGAGCGAGGAACATGAACAAACCCTATATCGTGTGCCACATGATGGCCTCCGTGGACGGACACATCGACTGCGCCATGACGGAGCAGCTGCCGGGCGTGCAGGAGTACTATGCCACGCTGGAGGCGCTGGAGGCCCCCACCCGTGTCAGCGGCAGGGTGACGGCGGAGCTGGAGATGGCCCGGCCCGGCGCCTTCCAGAGCGAGCACCATACCCCGCTGGGCCGCACCGCCTTCTCCAAGGCCGCCGAGGCGGAGGGCTACGAGGTGGTGGTCGATACCCACGGCACCCTGCTGTGGGACAGCGTCCCGGAGGGGGAGCGTCCTCTGCTGATCCTGACCTCGGAGCAGGTGAGCCGGGAGTATCTGGCGTATCTGGACCGCAGCCGCATCTCGTGGATCGCCTGCGGCGCTGAGCGCATCGATCTGCCCCGTGCCTGCGACATTCTGGCGCAGGACTTCGGCGTAAAGCGCATGGCGGTGGTGGGCGGCGGCCACGTCAACGCCGGATTTCTGGCGGCCGGCCTGCTGGATGAGGTCAGCGTGCTGGTGGGCGCCGGTGTGGACGGCCGGGGCGGCCAGCCTGCGGTGTTCGACGGACTGCCTGCCCAGCGCCCGGTGACGCCTCTGACGCTCACCGGCGTCAAGACCTATGACAGCGGCGCCGTCTGGCTGCGCTACCGCACCGTACACGACTGAAAGCAGGAGGAAGTCATCATGAAATACGAAACCAAAGAGGCCTTTGAAGCGGCCAATGCCTTCGGCACCGGGGAACCCAACACGGCGTATGCCCGATTCTTTCAGGGGGATTCCTTCCTGAACCCCCTGACGGACCCAAAGAGCGGGCTGTTTGCAGCCAACGTCACCTTTGCGCCGGGCTGCCGCAACAACTGGCACATCCACCATGCCGCCAAGGGCGGCGGACAGCTGCTGCTGTGTACCGCCGGCGAGGGCTGGTATCAGGAGGAGGGCAAGCCCGCTGTTTCCCTCCATGAGGGCAGCCTGGTGATGATCCCGGCAGAGGTGAAGCACTGGCACGGTGCCAAGAAGGACAGCTGGTTCAGCCACATCGCCGTGGAGATCCCCGGCGAGGAGTGCCGCAGCGAGTGGTGCGAGCCGGTCAGCGACGAAGCATACAGCAAACTGTAAGGAGGAGAGCCATATGGCAGTCAAACAGACGGCGGGGCGGGACGCCCTGGGGGAGTTCGCCCCGAAATTCGCAGAGCTCAATGACGATGTCCTGTTCGGTCAGGTATGGAGCCGAGAGGAAAGGCTATCCCTGCGGGATCGCTCGCTGGTGACGGTGGTGGCCCTGATGGCGCAGGGCTTGACGGATGAATCCTTCCGCTACCACCTGCTCAGCGCCAAGAAAAACGGTATCACCCGTGAGGAGATCGCAGAGATCGTCACCCATGCGGCCTTTTATTGCGGCTGGCCCAAGGCGTGGGCGGTGTTCCGCATGGCCAAGGGGATCTGGACGGAGGAGGATGCCAAATGATTTTGCAGGAGACCTATACGCTGGCAAACGGTATAGCCATCCCCAAGCTGGGGCTTGGCACATGGTTCATTGACAACAACAAGGCGGCGCAGGCCGTCCGCACGGCGGTGGAGCTGGGCTACCGGCTCATCGATACGGCTCAGGCCTACGGCAACGAGCGGGGCGTGGGCGAGGGCATCCGCACCTGCGGCCTGAAGCGGGAGGAGCTGTTCGTGGCCAGTAAGGTGGCGGCGGAGCACAAGACCTATGAGGACGCCGCCCGCTCCATTGACGAGACGCTGGAGAAAATGGGCCTGACGTATCTGGACCAGATGCTCATCCACTCTCCCCAGCCGTGGAGGGAGTTCCGGGCTGAAAAACGGTATTTTCAGGAGAACAGGGCCGTCTGGCGTGCGCTGGAGGATGCTCAGGCAGCGGGAAAGGTGCGGGTCATCGGCGTCTCCAATTTTCTGCGGGACGATCTGGAGAACCTGCTGACCGGCTGCCGGGTGCGTCCGGCAGTGAACCAGCTGCTGCTGCACATTGCCGGTACGGACCTGCCCTTGCTGGACTACTGCACCCAGCAGGACATCCGGGTGGAGGCCTATTCCCCCATCGCCCACGGCGAGGCCCTGAAAAATCCGGCCATCAACGCCATGGCGGAGAAATACGGCGTTTCCGTGCCGCAGCTGTGCATCCGCTATGTCCTGCAGCTGGGAGCGGTGGCCCTGCCCAAGACGGCGAACCCCGGTCATATGCGCTCCAACGCCGCCGTGGACTTTGCCATCTCCCCGGAGGACATGGAGACGCTGCGGAGCATGGAGCACCTGACGGATTACGGCGATTACAATGGATTTCCGGTGTTCAGCGGCAAGCCGTTGGCGTGAAAGGAGAAGAATGATGCGTAAACTGAAAAAATGGAGCTGCCTGCTGCTGGCTCTGCTGATGCTGTCGGCGCTGGCCGCCTGCGGAAAGAAGCAGCAGCCCGACAGCGATGCCTCGCAGAACGAGGTGCAGGACACCGATACCCCGCAGGATAGCACCCCCACCGAGGAGCAGACCAAGGTGCTGGTGGTGTATTTCTCCGCCACCGGCAGCACCAAGGCTGTGGCGGGATACATCGCCGAGACACTGGGAGCCGATACCTTTGAACTGACGCCGCAGGAGCCCTATCTGGCGGCGGATCTGGACTACAACAACAGCGAGAGCCGTGTCTGCCGGGAGCACACTGACCCCGCCCTGCAGGATGTGGCCCTCACCTCTACCGCTGTGGAGAGCTGGGAACGATACGACACGGTGTTTGTGGGCTATCCCATCTGGTGGGGCGGCGCTGCATGGCCTGTCAACGGCTTTGTGAAGGCAAACGACTTCACAGGGAAGACGGTGATCCCCTTCTGTACCTCCGCCTCCTCCGCCCTCGGCCAGAGCGGGGAGACGCTGGCTCAGCTGGCCGGCACCGGCGACTGGCAGGAGGGCCAGCGCTTCGGCAGCAGCGCCGCCCGGAGCGACGTGGCGGACTGGCTGACGGGGCTGGGCTTTACTGTCCGATAAGCACCCATTTCCGGGAAAAGTGCCTTGCATCCGCCGCCCTCGGCTGATACAATGGGGGAGAGCGGGATGTCCTGCCGCCCGGAGCGATCCCGGAGAAATGTTGAAAGGAGCATACACATGAGCAAAATTCTGGTTGCCTATTTTTCTGCCAGCGGCGAAACGGCCCGTCTGGCCAAGACGCTGGCGGGTGTCATCGGCGGCGATCTCTTCGAAATTCGTCCCCAGACGGCCTACACTGCAGCCGATCTGGACTGGAACAACGCCAAAAGCCGCAGCAGCGTGGAGATGAACGACCCCAAGAGCCGCCCGGCCATGGCGGAGACCCCTCGGTTGGCGGGTTATGACACGGTGTTCGTGGGCTTTCCCATCTGGTGGTATCAGGCGCCCCGCATCATCCAGACCTTTCTGGAGAGCGCCGATTTCTCCGGCAAGACCGTGATTCCCTTCGCTACCTCCGGCGGCAGCGGCATGGGCAAGACCGTGGAGCTCCTGCGACCCTCCTGCGCCCCCGATACCCGCTGGAACGAGGGTAAGCGCCTGTCCAGCCATGCCTCCGCACAGGAGGTCTCTGCGTGGACGAAGAGCCTGTCCCTGTAAAGTAGTATCCCTTGAAAGCCTATCCGCCTGAGCGGATGGGCTTTTTTCTTACCCGTCGTTGACGGAACCGGCAAAACACGGTACAATAGCTTCATCTGATCATGTGAAAGGAGCCCGCCGCCATGGAACACACCAACCGCACCATCCGCCCCTTGACCCAGCAGGATCTGGAGGCCTATCTGGACATCTACCTCAACGCCTACCCGGCCTATAAAACGCTGGACGAAGCGTGCCGGGAGCACTACCGGGAGAAGCACCGTCTGGAGCTGCGGGAGGACCGTCAGGTGCAGACGGTGGGCCTGTTTGAAGGGGACGTACTCATTGCCACCATGAAGCTGATCCTCTTTTCCATGAACTGCTTCGGCCGGATGCAGACGGCCTGCGGCCTGATGGCGCTGGAGGTACACCCCCTCCATAAAAAGCAGGGGGCGGCGCTGGAGATGATCCGCTACTTCGAGGACTACGCCCGCCGCCACGGCGCTCTGCTGACGCTGCTGCTGCCCTTCCAGATCTCCTTTTACCGCCGCATGGGCTATGGCTTTGCGGGGAAGCTCTACGAGTACCATCTGCCCACCGCCGTGCTGCCCAAGCCCGAGGGAGAGGCCCGCCGCCATCTGCGCCTGCTGCAGCCGGAGGACTTTGACCGGGTGCTGGCCTGTCACAGCCGCTTCGCCGCCCAGAACCACGGCATGGTGGAGAAGTTCGAGGAGGAGGTTCGGGCCGCCCGCACGGATATTCAGGTGCGCCGCATCGGCTATTGCGCCGACGACGGGACGCTGCGGGGCTATGTGGCCTATCGCTTTGAGAGCGCCAGCGACACCAACTACACCCGCAACCGCCTGTCGGTGGAGGAGCTGGTGTACGACGACGGCGTTGTCCTCCGGGCGCTGCTGGGAGCGCTGAAGCTGCAGGAGGATCTGGCCCAGACGGTGCTCCTCCGCACCGGAGAGGAGGACTTCCACCACCTGCTGGAGGACCCGCAGGACGTCTCCGGCAACTACATCGACTACGGCTTCCTGCAAACCAACGTCTCCGCCATAGGCACCATGTTCAAGATTCTGGACCCGGCGGCCTTCGTGACCGCCACCGCCTATCGCGCCCTCCCGCAGGGGACGCTGACAGCGGCCTTCTGCTACCGTGATGAGCTGGCCCACCGGGACTGCCGCACGGTGCTGCGCTTCGACGGCGGCCGCTGGTCCGCCCTCCCGGAGGAAGCACTCGCCGAGGTAACGGTGACGTGTCGGCAGGGGGATCTGGCATCCCTGCTGATGGCCTCCTGCGGATTGGAGGGCATGGTGCGGCTGGGAGCCGTCGCCGTCACCGGCCCTTGGCAGCAGCTGGCGCAGCTTCTTCACTACGGCCAGAAGCCGTGGCTGAACTCCGACTATTGATCCCTCCGTTTAGTTTACTCAGCCGTCTGGCTCACCCCGCCGGTTGACGAAAAAGAGAGTGTGTTCCATCCGGAACACACTCTCTTTTCGTATCGGGTATCATTACACGGAGAACAGGATGTCTGCATAGGTGGGATAGGGCCAGTAGTCGGCCCCCACCAGCGGCTCCATGCGGTCGATGATGCTCCGCATCTCCTCCAGCCGGGAGGCCACCTGATCCCGGTAGTACCGGGCGGCGTCGATGCCGGCATCGGCGGCGGGAGCGGCCTCCAGCGCCCGGCTCATAGCCTGGCAGGCGTCCAGCAGGTCGCCGCTGAGGGCGTCCAGCTGCGTCACCAGATAGCTCTCCACCCGGCAGGAGGTGGTCATCTCCGCCTGCCGCTTCCTCACAACGCCTTTGGCCAGATCGCCGGTGTAGCGGGTGACGGCGGGCAGGATGCCCCGCAGGGTCATATCCCGCAGGGTAGCGGCCTCAATGGCCGTGACCTTGCAGTAATTCTCCAGATGGATCTCATACCGGGCGTGCATCTCCTGCGGTGTCAGGATGCCGAAGCGGGAAAACAGCGCCACATTCTTCTCGTCGATGTAGGCGGGCATACAGTCCACGGTGTCCCGCAGATTGCTCAGCCCCCGGCGCTTGGCCTCCTGTACCCAGTCGTCGTCGTAGCCGTTACCGTCGAAGATAATGCGCTGGTGATCCCGGAAGGTATCCCGCAGCAGCTCCTGCAGGGCCTGATGGAAGCTCTCCGCCTTCTCCAGCCGGTCGGCAAACTGCTTCAGCTCGTCGGCCATGATGGTGTTGAGCACCACATTGGGGCTGGCGATGGACTGGGAGGAGCCCAACATCCGGAACTCGAACTTGTTGCCGGTAAAGGCCAGCGGGGAGGTGCGATTGCGGTCGGTGGTATCCTGCGGCAGCTCCGGCAGGGTGTCCACGCCGATCTCCAGCTTCTTCTTGGTGATGTCCACATAGGCCGTGCCGTCGATGATGGAGCGGAGGATGGCCGTCAGTTCGTCGCCAAGGAAGATAGACACAATGGCGGGAGGCGCCTCGTTGCCGCCCAGCCGGTGGTCGTTGCCGGGATAGGACACGCAGCAGCGCAGCATCTCCTGATACTCGTCCACGCCCTTGATGAAGGCCGCCAGAAACAGCAGGAACTGTGCGTTCTGACTGGGGGTGCGTCCGGGCTTGAGGAGGTTCTCACCGGTATCCGTGGCCAGCGACCAGTTGTCGTGCTTGCCGCTGCCGTTGACCCCGGCAAAGGGCTTTTCGTGGAGCAGGCACACCAGATCGTGGCGGTCGGCCACTTTCTTCAGAAACTCCATGGTCAGCTGATTGTGGTCGCAGGCGCTGTTGGCGTCGGAGTACACCGGGGCGATCTCATGCTGGGCGGGAGCTACCTCATTGTGCTCCGTCTTGGCCAGCACGCCCACCTGCCACAGCTCCTGATCCAGTTCGTGCATGAAGGACGCCACACGGGGCTTGATGGCACCGTAGTAGTGGTCGTCCAGCTCCTGCCCCTTGGGAGGCTTGGCACCGAACAGCGTGCGGCCGCAGAGCATCAGATCCTCCCGGCGGCGATACATGGCCTTGTCGATGAGAAAATACTCCTGCTCCGGCCCCACCTGAGCGGTAACGTGCTGCACCGTGGTGTTGCCGAACAGCCGCAGGATGCGGACGGCCTGTGTATCCAGCTGCTTCATAGAGCGCAGCAGAGGCGTCTTTTTATCCAGCGTCTCGCCGCTGTAGGAGCAGAAGATGGTGGGGATATACAGGGTCTGATCCTTGATGAAGGCATAGGACGTGGGATCCCACGCCGTATAACCACGGGCCTCGAAGGTGGCCCGCAGACCGCCGGAGGGGAAGCTGGAGGCGTCCGCCTCACCCTGCGACAGCTCCTTGCCGGACAGCTCCATCAAAATGGTGCCGGGGACGTTGGGGGCGATGAAGCTGTCGTGCTTCTCGGCGGTGAAGCCCGTCATGGGCTGGAACCAGTGGGTGTAGTGGGTAGCGCCCTTTTCGATGGCCCAGTCCTTCATGGCGGCGGCGATCTCGTCGGCGATGGAGCGATCCAGAGAAGTTCCTTGGATCAGGCACTGCTGCCATGCGTCATAGACCCGTTCCGGCAGACGCTGTCGCATCTGAGCCTGGCTGAATACCATGCTGCCAAAAAGCTCCGGGATGCTTCGTACATTCTTCTCGTTCATGTGGTGCTCCTTTCGCCGCACGCTGCGGCACTAAAGTTTTTACAGAAACAGCTTCAAAAGCTGCGGTGTCACATAGGCCTCCATCACCGCCGCTGCCACCAGCAGGGGGATGATGTGCATGACGAACAGGCGCAGCAGATCCTTCATCAGGGGACCCATAACGCCCTTTTTGTTGTGCCGGACATAGTCTGTGACCTTGCGGCAGAGATAGATGCCGCTGCTGAGGGCCAGGATCAGGGCCGGCAGCTCGAAAACGCCGTGGGGGACGATGCCCGCAAAATACGCCAGCAGGGAGATGCCGTTGTTGACGTACACCCCGGCAAACAGCCCCAGCAGCAGGGAGTTGATGCCGATGGACAGGGCCGGGAGATAGATAAAGGGGATAAAGCCGTAGGCGATGCTGAACACCGTCGCCCGGACGTTGTTGCCGAACAGCGCCAGCACATCCACCCGGCCGGTGGTGTCCATGATGCCCAGCTCCGCCATCTGCTGGGCGAACTGCAGGAACAGCTGGTCTGCCAGATCCGGCAGCAGCAGACTGACGGCAAAGCCCAGCAGGATCAGTGCGCCGAAGGCGATGGCGGTGATGCGGAGGGAGTAGCGGTACTCCGTGCGGTAAAATCCATGCAGCCGGGTGCGCTGCTGTTCCAGCCAGTCCATCATGCCCCCAGCATGGCGAGACCGGCGTTCAGGCGGCGCAGCGTCTCATCCTTGCCCAGAATGCGGCAGATCTCCACGGCTCCGCCGGGGGTCACCAGCTTACCGGCGGCGGCGATGCGGACAGGCCACATGAGGGTGGCGTTCTTCACCTCCAGCCGCTGCGCCAGATCAACCAGTGCGTCGTGAATGGCCTCGTCCGTCCACTCCGTCAGGCCCTCCAGCACGGGGATGACCGCCTCCAGCATGGCACGGGAGACGTCGGGGTTGGTCTTGGATTTCTTATTGGTATAGTAGTCCACGGGATACTCCGGCAGGGCATCGAAGAAGTCCACCTTCTCCGGGATGTCCGTGAGCTTCTCGCACCGGGCCTGCAAAAGAGCGGCGATGGCGGCGGTGTCGAATCGGGGATCTGTCACCGTCTGGCGGATGTAGGGCTCGGCGGCCTTGGCGAAGGCCTCCGGGGCCATGCTCCGCAGATAGACGGCGTTGAAGTGATCCAGCTTCTGCCGGTCGAAAATGGCGGGGGATTTGGAGATGCCCGTTATGTCGAAGGCCTTTACCAGCTCCGGCAGGGTGAACAGCTCCTGCTCTGCCAACTCCCCCTTGGGGCTCCAGCCCAGCAGGGCCACATAGTTGAGGATGGCCTCGGTGAGATAGCCCTCCGCCTTCAGATCCTCATAGGAGGGATCGCCGTGGCGCTTGGACATCTTGTTCTGAGCGTCCCGCATGACGGGGGAGCAGTGAACATAGGTGGGGACCTCCCAGCCGAAGGCCTCGTACAGCAGGTTATACTTTGGGGCGGAGGCCAGATACTCGCTGCCCCGCACCACATGGGTGATGCCCATCAGGTGGTCGTCGATGACGTTGGCGAAGTTATAGGTGGGCAGACCGTCCCGCTTCAGCAGCACCTGATCGTCCAGCGTACTGTTGTCCACGGTGATGTCCCCGAAAATGGCGTCGTGGAAGGTGGTGGTTCCGGCGGGGATACGCTGGCGGATAACGTAGGGCAGACCTGCCTCCAGCTTTTCCTGTACCTGCTGGGCCGTCAACTCCCGGCAGGGATCGGCGGCCCGGTCAAATTCCCCGGAATCCTCCTCAGACTCCGTCTTTTCGCAGAAGCAGTAGTAGGCGCCGCCCTTTTCCACCAGCAGCCGGGCGTACTTTCCGTAGGTGCCCCGGCGCTGGGACTGGATATAGGGGGCCACGGGGCCGCCTACGTCCGGACCCTCGTCATGGGTCAGGCCGCACTCGGCCATGGTGCGGTAGATGACATCCACAGCGCCCTCCACCTGACGGCTCTGGTCGGTGTCCTCGATCCGCAGGATAAACGTGCCGCCGTGGCTGCGGGCGATGAGCCAGGTGTACAGCGCCGTCCGCAGATTGCCCACGTGCATATAGCCGGTGGGGGAGGGGGCGAACCGGGTGCGGATCTTTCCGTGGGGGATCTTGGCCTCCATTTCCTCGAAATAGCTGTGATCCAGTGTCATGGGCTTGTCCTCCTAATATCGATTCATCACGTTGCAAAAATTTTCACCCATATATTATATTTCACCTCCGGGAAAAGTCAAGAATGTTTGTTGCATTTCTATGGGAATCATGGTACCATCCATAGGATAGACCATATCACTTGAATATGTCTGATATTTTCCCCGCATATCCGGTTGGCTGCTGGTCAGGAGAGCGGGGTAAAACAGGGTGGCCCGGCCACCTGATAAGGAGGAAAAAGCAATGCTGCGAAAGGATCGGGAGCGGGATGCCGCCTTTGCCTGGGAGGTATTCCAGAAGGCTCCCTATGCCACCCTGTCTCTGACAGACGGGGAAGGGAAGCCCTACGCCATCCCCATCTCCCCGGTGGTGGATGAGGCGTACCATGTGGTGTATTTCCACTGCGCCGGTCACGGCGAGAAGTGGGAGCTGCTGGCGAAAAACCCGCCGGTATGCCTGTCGGCAGTCTCCTATGCGGCGGCCATCCCCAACGAGTTCTCCATGGCCTATGCCTCGGCGGTGCTTCATGGCCGTGCGGAGGTGGTCACCGATGAAGCGGAGCAGGTGAAGGCCATGCTGCTGCTGTGTACCGCCTATGACCCCAAGGGCATGGGCCGGTTCAGCGAGTATATGGAAAAATATATGTCGGCCACCCGTGTGGTGAAGATCGTGCCGGAGACGGTGACGGGAAAGAGTTACGCTGCCCCGGAGAAGGAGCCCCACGGCTGCGGCGGCCATCACTGAAACCCGGTGGCTGAAAAGCAAACGATAGGGGAGCAGACGATTGGGGGAGTAGCTGGCGGAGCGACAGATGACAGAAAAGTCAGACAGCTGAGGAAGGGCAGCTGCTGCCCTTCTCGGTAGCCTTGGCGGAAGAAAGAATCGGAGGAGGATCGTTTGGAAGAAGAAAATGCAGTTTTCTGATCGAGACAAATGATCTGGACAAAATTCCAACTGATATAGGACAGATATAGGACGAAATTTCTGTCAGAGATCAGGACAAAAGGAGACGGAAAAGTGGACATTTTATATGCGCTGGAAAAAATTCGAACGCCCTTTTGTAACGGCGTCATGAGTGCCGTGACCCAACTGGGCGGCGAGGTGATCTTCATTGTGGCGGCGGTGGTGGTGTTCTGGTGCGTCAGCAAATGGGAGGGGTACTATCTGATGACCATCGCTTTCTGCGGCACGGTGCTGAACCAGTTTCTGAAGCTGATCTGCCGGGTGCCGAGGCCGTGGGTGCGGGACCCCAACTTTACCATTGTGGAGAGCGCACGGGCGGAGGCCACGGGGTACTCCTTCCCCAGCGGCCATACCCAGAACGCCATAGGGCTCTTCGGCGGCATGGCCCGGTGGGGCGGACGCCGGTGGGTGCGGCTGGGGCTGACGGCACTGGCGCTGGTCATCGCCTTTTCCCGGATATATCTGGGGGTACATACCCCGGCGGACGTGGGGGTGTCGCTGGTACTGGCGGCGGCGCTGGTGCTGGGACTGTATCCTCTGATGCGGCGGGCGCAGGAAAAGCCCCAATACATGGGCTATGTGCTGGCTGCCATGCTGGTGGTCAGCGGGGCCTTTGTGGTGTTCGTGGAGGCCTATGGATTTTCGGCGGACACGGATGCGGAGAATCTGGCCAGCGGCATCGGCAATGCATGGAAGATGCTGGGCGCTGTGGCGGGTATGACGTTGGCTTGGCTGCTGGACCGGCGGTATATTCACTTCGAGACACAGGCCGTCTGGTGGGTGCAGGTCATCAAGGTAGTGGTGGGCATGGCGCTGCTGCTGGCCATCAAGAGCGGCTTGAAGGCTCCGCTGCTGGCGCTATTGGGCCATGAGGGGTTGGCCGGCGGCGTGCGGTACTTCCTGCTGGTGCTGGTGGCAGGAGCCGTCTGGCCGCTGGTATTCCGCCCTATGAGTAAGTGGGGAAAAGGGAAAAAGTGAGAAAATAAAACAGCTGTAAGGAAGAGTTACCTTACAGTTGTTTTTCTTGTGAAGAAATATATTTCTCGATTACTCCGGAGGTTCGATTGCCCTGAAATGGGCAATTTTGCTGGCGGAACCAATCAAGGGACACGGATCAGAAACCACTGAATTTTATTTCCTTGCGATTTTCGACCCGTAAACGGGAAACTCGTGTTTTGTTTACACGGATTCCCTCTATTAAGGCATCTGCTTGCATAAACTCCTCGATCAAGACTTCTGCTTGCGGCTCACTTGGCTGCTCGTCGATGGAAGGGAAAGCTTTCGGGGAGCACTTTCGCCGGCAGGGCTGGTGGTTTCCGCATCCAAAGAAAAAACATCCCCGGCTGTACCGGGGATGTTTTTTTATGGGTGAATAGGGGGAAGGGACGGCTTAGAAGCAGCCCTGAGCCATCATGGCTTCCGCCACCTTCTTGAAGCCTGCGATATTGGCACCGGCCACCAGATCGTAGCCCAGACCATATTCCTCAGCGGCCTCGGCAGACACCTGATGGATGGTCTTCATCATCTTATGCAGCTGGGCATCCACCTCCTCGGCGGTCCAGACCAGACGCTCGGAGTTCTGTGCCATCTCCAGAGCGGAGACGCCCACGCCGCCGGCATTGACGGCCTTGGAGGGGGCCACGATCATATGCTTCTGGGCCCGCAGGAAGTTCAGAGCGTCGTTGGTGGTGGGCATATTGGCCACCTCGATGTAGTACTTCACGCCGGAGGCGGCGATCTTTTCGGCAGAATCCATGCGGACGTCGTTCTGCATGGCGGAGGGCATATTCACATCCACGTCCGTGGCGCCCCAGTGCTTGGCACCGGCCACGAACTCGCAGCCGAAGTGGTCGGCGTAGGGCTTGCAGTGCATGGGATCCTTGGCACGCATCTCCAGAATGAAGTTCAGCTTCTCCTCGGTGTTGATGCCGTCGGGATCGTGGACATAGCCGTCGGGGCCGGACATATAGGTGACCTTGGCACCCAGCTCAGTGGCCTTCTTCATGATGCCCCAAGCTACGTTGCCGTAGCCGGACAGGGCGATGCGCTTGCCCTCGATGGTGTCGCCCTCGTGCTTGAGGACCTCCTGCAGATAGTAGACAGCGCCGTAGCCGGTGGCCTCCGGGCGGATCAGGGAGCCGCCGTAGCTGAGGCCCTTGCCGGTGAGGACGCCGTTCTCCCAAGCGCCCTTCAGGCGGCGATACTGGCCGAACAGGTAGCCGATCTCACGGCCGCCCACGCCCATGTCGCCGGCGGGGACGTCCACGTCCGGCCCGATGTAGCGGTACAGAGCCGTCATGAAGCTCTGGCAGAAGCGCATGACCTCGGCGTCGGACTTGCCGGCGGGATCGAAATCGGAGCCGCCCTTGGCGCCGCCGATGGGCAGGCCCGTCAGGCTGTTTTTGAAGGTCTGCTCGAAGCCCAGGAACTTGATGATGCCCTCGTAGACGTTCTTCTGGAACCGCAGGCCGCCCTTGTAGGGGCCGATGGCCCCGTTGAACTGGCAGCGCCAGCCACGGTTGGTATGCCACTGGCCATTGTCGTCGCACCACACCACCCGGAAGGTGAACATACGCTCGGGCTCCACCATACGGCCCAGCAGGTCTACCTTCTCATACTCCGGGTGCTTTTCGATGACCGGCTCGATGGAGGAGAAAACCTCCTCTACGGTCTGCACGAACTCCGGCTCGTTGCCGTGCTTTGTCCGAACGTTTTCCAAAACACTGGCCAGATATGCGTTCATAATTTGTTCCTCCTAAATCCTTGTTCCGTTACTTTCACAGGAAGAATGAACCCTGTTAAGGTCATGATAACACCAATTTCCGGTTCCCGCAAGGGGGTCCATGGGAAAAGAACGGGCGGGGGTTACTGAAAAATACCGGCGTTTTTTGTGCAAAACGTAAAAATAAGCTAAAAAATTATGAGAGTACAAGAAAAAATGTTAGAGCAGCGAAAAATTGAGCCGGGTAAAAGGGGAGAACTTTCATAAGCAGAAGTGCAGACGGATATTGACATTTGCCAAATTGCTTATATAATATACTATGGCTTGGTGAGTGTATCCAAGCGGTACTTAAAAACAAAGGCGTGCCGTCCGCCCAAAGGCGGCAGCCGGGGCGTGGCTGCGCCCGGCGGATTGGAGTTTCAAAGATGACCTATTCCATGACTGTGGCGGGCCTGCAGCGGGAACTTCCCATCTGCAAGGTTGCGGATGATCTGTATATCGGTGCATTCATCTGTTTCGGTGATGCGGAGCTGACGGTGGCCTGCGCCCGTGACCTGCTGAAGCTGGTGGAGAATGAGGAGTACGACTACCTCTTCACCGCCGAGGCCAAGAGCATCCCCCTGATCCACGAAATGGCCCGGCAGTCCGGCGCCAAGAAGTACTTCATCGCCCGGAAGGACCCCAAGGCCTATATGCCCGATCCCATCCATGTGGAGGATCGCTCCATCACCACCGCCGGGGTGCAGAAGCTGTATCTGGGCCGGGACGACGCCGACATGATCCGTGGCAAGCGCATCGTGCTGATGGACGATGTGATCTCCACCGGCGGCAGCCTCCACGCCATGGAGGAGCTGGTGAAGCTGGCCGGCGGCATCGTGGTGGACCGCATCGCCGTGCTGGCCGAGGGCGACGCCCAGCAGCGCAAGGACATCCAGTATCTGGCTCCGCTGCCGGTGTTCAACGCCGACGGTACGGTGAAGTAAGAATAGCCTGTGAAAAGAGGGAGGACGCTGCGGCGTCCTCCCTCTTTTCAAGGGAAAATGTGATACCCCCCGGAGCCGAAGGCTCCGGGGGGTATCACGCTATGGGGAGGATGAGGAGGTCAGATATAACGCTGACTGGAGACATCGAACACACCACGGGTGGTGATCCGCAGAGAAGGGATCACCGGAAGGGCCATGAAACTCAGGGTCATGAAGGGGTCGATGCCACGGGAGACGCCCAAACCGAAGGCCTCGTCCTTGGCATCCTCCAGAGCGCTGTTCACCATCACCAGACTGTCGTCGGACATGATGCCGGCGATGGACAGCGTTACCTCGCCCAGCACCTGACCGTTCTCCATGACGGTGATGCCGCCACGGTTCTCCACGATGCGGTTGGCGGCGGCGGCCATATCCTCGTCGGTGGCACCCACCACGATGATGTTGTGGCTGTCGTGGCTGATGGAGGTGGCTACGGCGCCGCGCTTCAGGCCGTAGCCCTTGATGTAGCCCAAACCGATGTGGTGGGTGTTCTTATGCCGCTCGATGACGGCGATCTTCAGAATGTCCTGCTCCGGGTCGGCGTGGTCGGCGTAGCCGGCATCCTGAGTGACGATCTCGCCGGGGATCATACCGATGACGGCATGGGGGCGGCCGTCGGAGAAGTCCTCCGCCGTCAGGTGGGCCACATGGAAGGTGTCGTGAGCCCGCTTCACCAGATAGGGGTCGATCTCCGGGGCGGGGAAGTCCCGCAGCTGACCGTCGTACATGAGGACGCCGCGTTTATAGACCATCTCGATCTCGAAGTGTTGGAAGTCGTCGATGATGACGAAGTCGCCCAAATAGCCGGGGGCAATGGCACCACGGTTGTTCAGCAGGAAGTACCGGGCGGCGTTGTGGCAGGCGGCCTTCACGGCAACGATGGGGTCGGCCCCCAGGGAGATAGCCTTTTTGACGATGTAGTCGATGTGGCCCTTTTCCAGCAGGTCGTTGGGGTGCTTGTCGTCGGTGCAGAACATACAGCGATCCACGTACTGGCTGGTGAGCAGGGGCATGAGAGCCTCCAGATTCCGGGCGGCCGTACCCTCACGGATCATGATGTACTGGCCAAGACGCAGCTTATTCATGGCGTCCTCCATATCAGAGCACTCGTGGTCGGAGTAGACGCCGGCGGCGATGTAGGCGTTGAGATCCTTGCCGGAAAGGCCCGGCGCATGGCCGTCGATCTTCTTGTGGTGGGCCTGAGAGGCCACGATCTTTTCCACCACCTGACCGTCGCCGTTGACCACGCCCACATAGTTCATCATCTCCGCCAGTCCCTGCACACGGGGATGGTCATAGAAGGAGTCGATGGCACGGTAATCCAGATTGGCGCCGGACTCGTCCAGCGGCGTGGCGGGGACGCAGGAGGGCAGCATGAAGCGCACGTCCACCGGCAGGTCCTCCGTGGCCTGCAGCATATACTCGATGCCGTCGGTACCCATGACGTTGGCGATCTCATGGGGGTCGGTGATGACGGTGGTGGTGCCGTGGGGCAGCACCGCCTTGGCAAACTCCGTGGGACTCACCAGAGAACTCTCCAGATGGATGTGAGCGTCGATGAAGCCGGGCAGCACCAGCTTGCCGGACACGTCCACCTCCACCTTGCCGTGGTATTCGCCCATACCTACAATGAGGCCCTCTGCCACGGCGATGTCCCCGTGACACAGCTCATTGGAGAATACGTTGACGTAAGTGGCGTTTTTCAGCACCAGATCCGCCGGAGCCCGGCCCGCCGCCACGTCGATGACGTGGAGCTTCTTATTGAGCTTACGGTTGATCTTGCCGGCATAGCTTTCCTTGACAGACATAAACGGCTCCTTTCTCCCGCCGGGCGGGATGCGCTGGGTGGTATCTCTTTTATTGATTCCTCATATTATCACAGCTTATAAGAGTTGTCCACAAAAATTTTTGTAAATTTTGCATTTTTCTTGACAGAGCCCACAGGAAAGGATACAATATCGATATATGATATCGAATGACGATGCAGGAGGAGAGCTATGACAGGAAAAACGGGCGCACCGCTGACGGAGGCCATGTTCTACGTGCTGATGGCGCTGCGGCGGGGAGAGGTGTGCGGCACGGAGATCGCCGCATGGACGGAGCGGTGTACGGAGGGGCGGGTCCGTCTGGGGCCGGGGACGCTGTATACCATCTTGGGGCGTTTTCTGGAGGAGGGCTTCATTCAGGAGACGTCGGTGCAGGGACGGCAGCGGAACTATCGGTTGACGGAGAAGGGGCAGCAGGCGTACCGGAATGAACGGCTGCGTCTGCGGCTGTGTCTGGCGGATGCGGAAAGGGAGGATGCAGGGGAGAGACTATGACGGGAAAATTGAACGAACCACACGGGACAGAGCGGCGCTCTGCCCCGTGTGGTTTTCAGCTTTGCAGCGTGTCGGCAAAGCCCTGCGCAAAGAGACGGGCGGCGTAGAGGGCCTCGTCCAGCGAGTTGCCGGCGGCTCCTACCTCCAGCAGCATGGCGCCGGGGCTGACGAACTGGTTATAGCGGTAGTTCAGCATCGTAATGGGCCGCATGAGGGTAGGATAGTCGGCGCTGAGGTTCTGCTGAATGGCCATGGCCAGCTTCAGATTCTCCTGCCAGCCGTCGTAGGCGTTGCCCATAATAAAACTCATCTGGGCGGCGTGGGGCTCCTCGGCGCTGACCAGCTTGTACTGGTTGCCGTCGGCGTCGGAGACGGCGTCCCGGTGGACATCCAGCACGAACACCAGAGAGGGGTATTTCTCCATGTAATCCTCCACGGAAGCCAGACTGTGGGGGTAGGCGTCGTTGTAGTCCGGCACGTCGTGAAGGGTGCGGTCGTGGAGGACGGAAATGCCACGCTCCGACAGGGCGGCGGCGATCTCGTCGCCTACCCGCACCACGTTGCAGGCATCGTTGTCGGTGCGGAAGCTGCCGGTGGGGGTGTATTCCTGCCCAGCGGGCATGGTGTAGGCCTCGCTGCCGTGGCTGTGGACGATGAGCACCTGCGGGCCGTCATCGGTGAGCTGGGCGGCAAAGCTGCCGTCGGAGAGAGCATCGGCATCCAGCTCCGTACCGGAGGAGTTTTTCAGATATACGCCGTTGACCACGGTGTACCCCTTGGAGGAGGTAGGAGCGGTGGTTTGGGCGGGGACACCGTTGTCGGCAAAGGTCAGGCCGTCGGTGAGAGAGGAATCTGCGGAGGGGGAGGGCGTGTCCGGCGACTCCGGGGCCACAGGCTCCGGCGGATCTCTGGTCACACCGGCGGACAGCAGAGCTGCCACAGTGCTGCGGCCTGCCAGCAGCAGGGGGGACTGGGCCAGCGTCATTACCGTGACGGCGGACAGGGAGTCCAGACCGAAGAAGTCCCCCAGCTCCCAGCGCAGCGCCTGCTGGGGCAGGCGGCTGCCCTGCCGCAGCTGCTGGAGGGCTGCGGCGGCAGAATCGCTCCCGGCGGTGACGGCGGCGGCCCACAGAGTCAGCGCCGCCAGCAGCAGGGACAGGAATCGGCGTATATGGATCTGTTTCATTGGTATCACCTCACAGACAAGCCTATGCGGTGAAGGAGGGAAAGATGCAGGGGAGGGGAGAATATTAGATGTCGTAAGAAACAGGGATTTCTTGCTATTTATAGTTGGATGTAGTATTATAATAAACAGTAGACAGAAGATATACCGGGTGAAAGGATAGATAGAATGAATCGTGCAAATCTGGAACAGATTTTTGGACGCTATGTGAAGCGGTTTCCGGAATTGAATACCGGGGGACATGACGAGGTATATAAATGGGAAATCGCAGCGCAGTTCCGCCCGATGATAGATAGGGCTTTGGCGGCTGATGATACCAATTTTCCCAAGCGGCTTGTGGATGTGGTGCAGTTGACGGAACAGACCATCGACAATCGCTATGAACTTTCCTTCTATGCGCTGTCGGACTATGCCAAGCGTGAGCCGACGGCGGTGCGTCAAGCGCTTCGTGACTTGCTGGAGCCGGACGGCGGCGACTTGCAGGTAAGAAACCATCGATTTACAGGATTCTTGAATTTTTGCCAGACCATGCATGAAAAATATTATCGGGATCGGTGGCGCTATCAGGCAGGCATCCGGCTTCCCATGATGATAACGGGATTCTACGACCCGGAGCATTATTACCTGTATAAGGCGCTTCAGGCCAAGAGATTCGCTGATTGTGTGGAGTTCTATGACAACTGGGGCAGCGGCACCCAGATGGACTTGCAGGTCTATCACCGGATGTGCGATGAGCTTGTAAAGGCCATCAGGGATTGTCCTGCTTTGCTGGAAACAAACCGGGGCAGGGCAGATTATGCAAGAGGTCCTATCCATCCGGACGAAGCACTGCATCTTCTGGCGTTTGACATCATTTACTGCTGCTCGGTCTACGGCCTGTTTGATGGTATCCATTATACCATGAGGAATGGGCAGGAGAGAAAGGCCTATCTGGCAAAGATAGACGCCGCAAGAGCCGCAGCAGAGGAACGGGCAAAGGCGGAGGAGCAGGTGGCGAGGTTGGAGCACGCAGAGGAGTTCTTTGAAGAAAGACTCTCTGCGGGCAGTCCCATTGCGCACAGAAGCTTTGGTGTTGGGAGGGTCATAGGGCGGCCCGGCAAATATTTGATCGAAGTGGAATTTCCCGAAAAGAGCCGTTCCGTTACGCTGGTATGGCGTGATTGCATCAAATCGGGGATCATTTCCCTCAAAACGGGAGTCGATAAAGGGGAATATGATGAATTGTCGGCCCTGCTGTCCCGTGCCGACAGGATACGGCAGGAAGCTGCCGCTGCTGAGGAAAAGCTTGCAGCTTATGCAGAATACCTATAAGGTGAGGCTGGACGAGGTAAGATTCTTCCCAAATAGTATACCAAAAAGCGCCGCCGGAGATATCTTCCGGTGGCGCTTTCCATGATATGCAATTTTTTTCAAAAGTCTTATTGACAAAATGAAGCTACTGAATATTACACAGTAGTGTAAGGCAGACATACGGAGCGGGACATGAACACACAATATAAAAAGGGTGTGCTGCTGCTGTCCTTTGGCGTGGTGCCGACGGTGTTCGTGCTGCTGATCATCCGGGGTTTCTTCCGGAGGAATCAGGAGCAGTACCGGAAATTTGCCGCTGCGGGAACGTGGCGGGAGGCCATCGCCTGACGGGAGGGCTTACAGGGCCTCGAAGTGATACCGGGGCTTGCCGAGGCTCTTTTTTCCGTACTCGATGGCGGACGTGGGGCAGTAGCAGATACAGGCCATGCAGTGGGTGCAGCCTTTGCCCCAGACGGGCCTGGCGTCCCGGAGGGTGATGCTGTTGGTGGGACAGCGGCGGACGCACTGGCCGCAGCCGGTGCAGGCCTCCGAAACGGTAAAGACGCTGGACTTGACGAAGCAGGCATAGAAGATGGGGTTCACCGGCCCGCTCATGAAGCGGTCATAGAGACGATCGTGGGGCGGGGGAAAGGGGCGGCCCTCCCGGACGGCGGCGATAGAACGGTCGATATCCGGCTGGGCCTTGGCCACGATGCGTCGGGCTTCCTCCGCCTGCGGAGCGTCAAACATGGCGATGTAGTTCTCCGGCATGATGATTTGGGCTGTCCCCATGTCCGTCAGGCCCTTGGTCTGACAGAGGGAGCGGTTATACCGGCTGGCGTGGCCGATCTCGCTGCCGCAGGTCATGATGAACCACACCTGCGCTGCGCCGGGGAACTCCGTCTCCAGCAGCCAGTCCCGCACCAGACGGGGGATGCGCCATGCGTAGGTAGGCGTGACGATCACAAGGCGCTCGTCCGTCTCCACGGGGGAGGTGCCGTGGGAGCGGATGCGGTCATTCATGCTCAGCAGCGATTGGTTCAGAGCCTCCGCCATGCGCTGGGCCACATATTTGCTGTTGCCGGTGCCGGAAAAATAGAGGATCATATGAAAACTCCTTCGCAGAATGTTTTTAACATTGTAGCAGTCGGGAGAAAAATGTGCAAGCAAGCGCCTGCACATTTTTTGTTGTCTTTTTGCGGGGGGATCGGTATAATTGAGGGAGGAGGCAGAACCTGTGGAGATCCCGATTGGAGCGGCTGGGGTTCGTACATGAAAATTATTTTTACGGGGACGCATCGGCCAACATGGGGGGAGCTGATTTACGAAATATCGTTCTTCTTTTACATGAAAGTCTACTATCCGGAGTTTTCCCGGTGGGAGCTTCTTCATCCGGAAAACAGTGTAAAGCATTTTGTTACAGATGGACGTCAACGACTCCGACACATATGATGCGGCAGTATCCCTTTGCCCAAAACGGATACATATAATTTAGAACAGGAGGAGAGAACCATGATTTTTGTTTGCTATCCCAAGTGCAGCACCTGCCAGAAGGCGAAGCGGTGGCTGGATGAGCACCACATCAGCTATGAGCTGCGGGACATCAAGGAGGAGAACCCCGGCTATGAGGAGCTGACTGCGTGGCATCAGCGCAGCGGGCTGCCGCTGAAGAGATTTTTCAACACCAGCGGGCTGCTGTATAAGTCCATGGGGCTGAAGGACAAGCTGCCGGGCATGAGCGAGGAGGAGATGTTGCGGCTTCTGGCCACGGATGGGATGCTGGTGAAGCGACCGCTGCTGGTGGGCGGCGATTTTGTTCTGGTGGGCTTCAAGGAGGCCCAGTGGGCGGAGCAGTTGGGGAAGCTGTAGCGGCATAACGATTTTTCCGCATGACGGACGGCGAGGCGCTCCTTGGGATGGACTATGGTGTGGGCGCAGGCGGTGGACGCTGTGGAAGTGCTGCGTTACAATGGGAGAGCATCAGGAAAAGGGGGTGGGCAAGTGCTGAGACAACTCAAATACTTCCAGCCCGTGGTGCGGCTGTGCAGCTTTTCGCAGGTGACAGAGGTATTGTACATTATCAGGACAAAATATCCGACTGAATCAGCATAAAGGAATTTATAGACCCGTTTACGGGTAGTAAGAATCCCAAGGCATAAATAAAACCCCTTAAGGGGTAGCCCGAGAAGGAAATGCGGTCGGCAGACCTTTCGGGCCCCTTAAGGGGCTTCGTCCGTAATAGGCCCTTATAGGGCCTCGTCAAACCTCCGGCTTAGCCGGAGATTTTGATTTCTTACAGCAGGCAGCTCCGGCTCACGCCCAGCGGGACGTTGAAGCCCAGCGCCTGATACATGGCCTCGTCACAAGGGGCGCAGCACACGGTCAGGCTGCCCACGCCCCGTTCACGGCACAGTGCCTGAGCGCTGCGGGTCAGCTGCCGGGCGATGCCCTGTCTCCGGAACACCGGCTCCACGTACAGATCCTCCAGCACCGCTACCGGCCCGCAGCAGAAGGTGGAGAAGTTCTCTGCCACAGAGCACATCCCCACGGCCCGGCAGCCCCGGTATGCCAGCAGGAAGCGGATATGCCCCTGCTCCACGGCGGCCCGCAGACGCTCTGCGCTCTCCTCCGTCAGCAGCGGCTCCCCGATCTCCGCCAGATAGCCGTTCTCCAGCTTCCGCAGCTGCCAGTTCGCCGGGTCCTGCAGCAGCTCCACGGTGATGGACAGCGCCTGCTCCGGAGGGCGCAGCATCAGCGGCTCGCCCCACTCGTCCCGGCCATTGGGCCGGAAGTCCAGACGGCTCCAGAATCGGATGCGCCGGGGGTCGGCGGCGTTCAGCTCCCCATACTGCGCGCCCCGATCCGCTGCCCAATCCAGCAGCAGACGGGCGCAGGCGGTGCCTGTCCCGCCGCCCCGGAACTCCGGCAGCACACAGAACTCCATGACGAAGCACTTGCCGTCCTCCGAAGGGTACAGTGCCGTCAGGGCAAAGCCGATATCCCGGCCCTCCCGCCGAAACAGCAGGTAGTAACAGCGATCCCCTTCCCGGTCATGGATCCGCTGTACGGCGGCCCGGTATTGGCTGTCGTCCAGAAAATATGCCCGGTCCTCCTCCGCCGGGTCGGGGAAAATGTCCCGTGCGTGATAGGCGTGCAGCTCCTGCCAGAAGCGCTCCACCTCCTCCGGGGTCACGGCCTCCCGGATGTGAATGGTCTTGTTCATGATGGTTTCCTCCTAAATAAATTGGGAGGGTCAGGAAACGTACACCCTCCGGATACGTCTCATGTTCATAAAGCATCATCCTTTCCTGATACATTGTATATACACATCGCCGCCGCAGCGGGATGGCATACCCTGTTACAGCCGCACCGGCACGGGGGCGTCCAGCGTCACCGTCTCCGGCGTCACCCGGCAGGTGTAGGCCACGATCTCCACGCCCCGGCGTGCCGCCTCCCGCAGGGCTTCGCCAAAGGCTGGGTGAGTGGTGTCGTTGGGGGCAAAGTCCAGCACGTCCGCCATCTGGATCACGAAGAAGGCCGTGGCCCGGTGGCCCTCCTCCACGGCCCGCATCAGCTCATGCAGATGCCGGACACCACGCTCCGTGGGGGCGTCCGGGAACAGGCAGTGGCCCTCCCGCTCCAGCGTCACGCCCTTCACCTCCACCAAGTGCAGCCCCTCCGGCCGCTCCAGACAGAAGTCCAGCCGGGAGTCCCCGTAACGGTACTCCGGGTGGACGGTGATCTCCGGCTCCTGCTGGCGAATCCACTGGGCAAAAATGCGGTTGGGGGCCTGAGCGTCCATGTTGATGAGCCGGTGGCCCTTCTCCACGGCGATGAGGTCCCACGCCGTCCTGCGGGCCGGATTGGTCCCACGCTCCAGATAGACCGTGGCCCCCCGCACCAGCAGCTCCCGGCAGCGGCCTGTGTTCTTCACATGGCACACCACCGTCTCGCCCTCCAGCTCTACATGGGCGATGAACCGGTTGGGCCGCTCCAAAAAGTGCGCCTGCCGCACCTCTCCGTATTGCAAGTGCATCGCCTCCTTTGTCCTATTATAGCACACAAAGATACGTATGAAAAGGACATTTTATCCATTCATCCGCTCACCAGATACAAATGTCTGCGATTTTTCTTGACGCTCGATCAAAACTGTGTTATACTGGCACGCAATTAAACTGGGGGAATGTATTTATGAAAGCACAAACCAACCGGCTGACCTTCAGCCAGCAATTCTTCATCGCCACCATGCTGTTCGGCCTGTTCTTCGGGGCAGGAAACCTGATTTTTCCCATTTTTCTGGGCAGTCAGGCCGGGCGCAATGTATGGCCCGCCATCACTGGTCTGCTGATCACCGGCGTAGGCATCCCCCTCCTGGGCGTAGCCGCACAGGGTATCAGCCGCAGCAACGGCCTGCAGGAGATGGCCGGGCGGGTGAGTCCTCGGTACAGCATCTTCTTCACCTGCGCTCTGTACCTGACCATCGGTCCCTTCTTCGCCATTCCCCGCTGCGCCTCCACGTCTTTCACCGTGGGCATCGAGCCGCTGCTGGGTGAGAATGTCAACGCCACGGTGCTGCTGGCGGCGTTCTCCTGCGTGTTCTTCGCCGCCGTGCTGTTCTTTTCTCTGCGCCCCGGCAAGATTTTGACGTGGGTGGGAAAGCTGCTGACGCCGCTGTTCCTGCTGGTGCTGGCCATTCTGGTGGTGACGGCCCTGCTGCATCCCACAGACCGCATCGCCGACGTGACGCCGTCGGCGGCCTATGCTGCGGCTCCCTTCTTCGCCGGTTTTCTGGAGGGCTACAACACCATGGATGCTCTGGCCAGTCTGGCCTTCGGTATCGTGGTCATCAACGTCATCCGGGGGCTGGGCGTCACGGAGCCCGGCGCTATCGCCAAAAATACGGTGCTCTCCGGCATTTTCAGCTGCCTGTTCATGGGCGGCATCTATGTGGCCGTCACCATCGTGGGGACCCGGAGCCACTCCCTTACCGTTTCCTGCACCAACGGCGGCGAGGCCTTCGCTGTCATTGCTGAGCACTATCTGGGGCGGGCCGGGCTGGTGGTGCTGGCACTGACGGTGATCCTGGCGTGTCTCAAGACCTCCATCGGTCTGGTCACCAGCTGTGCCGAAACCTTCACCGCCATGTTCCCCAATGGGCCGAAATACGGTTTCTGGGCCATCTGCTTCAGTATTTTTTCCCTGCTGGTCACCAACATCGGCCTTAACGCCATCATCGCCATCTCTCTGCCGGTGCTGATGTTCCTGTTCCCACTGGCCATCACCCTGATCCTGCTGGCGCTGCTGGGAAATCTGTACGGCCACGATACCGTGGTGTATCGGTGGGTCACGGGCTTCACGCTGGCGGCCGCCCTCTTCGATTTCGTGAAGGCGCTGCCCAAGGCCATTACGGAGACCCCTGTTGTCTCCGCTGTCATCGGCTTCGCTGACAGCTATCTGCCCTTCTTCGAGCTGGGGTTGGGCTGGATCTGCCCTGCCGCTGTGGGCCTGTTCGTGGGACTGATCTTCCATCGCACACGCCGAAACCGGCCAGCCGCATAAGAAATCGATTTTTCTGCGATCCATTCAGGCTGGCCCAATGCTGGCGCAGCAGCCTTTCTGCATTCACAAAAAGTTTACAATTCCAGACCTTCCGATTTTTCGATTTTTTTCTAAGTAATAATAGAAGGACGATTTCACCCGGGTGAGGTTGCCCCTGGTTCGGCACGGCACGGTATCCGCGCCGACGAATCCACATGGCCTTCGACAGAGTATCTATGAGAGCATGGACACTCTCCGCCATACGGCAATCCGCTCGGAAGGTCCTTCCATCTCTGACCGTGCTCCCGGGAGCACGGTCTCTTTTTATGCTAACAGGGAGGAGGCGAAAAAGATAGTTTACAGATGAGGGGAAAGGAGGAATGTGGATCACACAACACACCCGCAAGAGCGGTGGAGTGGTTTGCCAAGTCGGCAGAGAGAGGAAACCCCTACGCCCTCTGCGATGCTGGCAGTGACCCGGCTGCTCCATCACATGAGCCGGATCTTCCGGGACAACTCTGTTCCTAAGTCCCGCCCCGGCGGAATCCAGATCGACCGCAAGCGGCTGAAAAAGCTGCAGGAGAAGCGCATGGCCTTGGGGTACAAGCCAGCCGACCATGAGGAGCAGTGGCCTGACATGACCATGTAAGCGGCTCAAAAACTGGGCCGCAAAACAAAGAATAAAATCCTTCTGGGCGAAAGGTAGAAAGGAACTGAATG
>OLFV01000035.1_pt1 | contig 146886 bp, 148 predicted proteins | sample 1605551 | NCBI WGS metagenome assembly OLFV01 (sample SAMEA3888922, study PRJEB22519) | human gut metagenome | biome: human gut; feature: human-associated habitat; material: faeces | place: Denmark | collected 2011
AAAATTAAGCACTAAATAATTCCTAATTTTACTTCACACTAGATTTTATTGAACCATCTTTTTAAGTTCTATTTATTAAACTTCTTCTTTTTTGTTCTTTTTAAACCAGTATATTGAATATCCTAAGCTTCCTAAACCTACTACCCAAGCAACAAATATTAGGGCATTACCTGTTTTAGGGTTAACTGCTGGGCTTTCAGCTTTACAAGTATAGTAAACTGTTTTCTGGTAGTCTGTATTATCTATTGTATAATCTACTGTACTATCATTTTTATCAACTAATGTACATCCATCTACTTTTGGTGAATCTACACTATCTTTATCCCCATTTGATAAATCATCTTTTTTGTATGGTTCATGTACTTCTTTATTGGTATCTTTATTTATATAATCTATTTCAGCTTTAAATTTATCTTCACACAACTTATAAGTGATTTTATATAGTGCTGGTGTTAAATATACTTTTTGACCATTTCCCCATGCTAAATCAAAACCTGGCTTATTAGCTTTATCAACATTTTTAGTGAATCTCGTTATCAAAAATTTCACATATTCTTCATCATCTTTAGCTGTTAGTGAAAAGCTAGTACTACTGGAAATTATAGCGCCCTTTATTATTTCAGAAGTTTCTACTTCATTATAGTACACTCCATCATTATAGTACACTCCATCATGACTTAATTTTGTTATATTTCCATCCTTATCACTTTCATACCAAGTACCATGTAAATAGTATGAAGTATTACCCTGTGTTATATAAGTGCTACTACCCTCTTTATTGTCTAGTTCCTTTATAGTAAATTTTGTTTCCTTTGGATTGTTGCTTTCATCCAATATTTCTTTATATTTAGTGTAAAACTTATCCAAATCAAAATCATTTTTAATACATGTTAGATCACTCTCTGTATTCGATAGGCAGACTTTGCTTTGTTTTATTTCCGTTGCTCCTTTCGGCAAAGCTGAGAAATATGTGGCGTGATATCTTTCCTTTTCTTCATTAATTATGGTGTTAATTTCGCTTTCTTTATATATTTCACTAAAGAAATAGTAATTAGCATATTCTGTACAAGATTGTTCTGCTTTTACTGGAACCGCTAATGATAAAGCTGCTAATGCTGAAATACTTAGTAACCCTACTTTTTTGTATATTTTATTTTTCATACTTGGTTTTCCTCCTATCCTATGATAATTACATTATATAATATTTTTATTTTTATTGCAATAGGTTAGATATAAAATTTAAAAAAAATAAGTGTTATCACTTATTTATATTTATACAATGTATCTGTTGCCATAGCTGTTAAGGTTTGATCTGCTACGATACCTTTTTTATAAGCATAATATGCTGCAGCACCTATCATAGCGGCATTATCAGTACAATAGCTCATGCGTGGTACTGAAAAATCTATATTTTCTTTTTTGCATGCTTCTTCTAAGGAATCTCTTAATCCTTTATTAGCGGATACTCCTCCTGCTAATATTAGGTTTTTAACATTATATTCTTTTAAGGCACGCATAGTTTTCTTTGTTAATATGGTTACTACTCTATTTTGAAATGTTGTGCATAAATCTTCTTTATTTATTTCATTTCCTCTTTGTTTCTCATTATGCACTAAATTTATTACTGCTGATTTGATACCACTAAAACTAAAATTATAACTTTTATCATCTAATGGATATGGTAAATCATATGTATCTTTTCCTTCGTGAGCTAATTTATCTACTTTTGGTCCACCTGGATATGGTACTCCTATTACTTTTCCAACTTTATCATAGCATTCTCCAACGGCATCATCTAGTGTTCCTCCTATTCTTTCAAATGAATAGTCTTCTTTCATATAAATTAATTCACTATGGCCACCTGATACTACTAAAGCTATCAATGGAAACTGTAATCTTTTTTCTAAATTATTAGCATATATATGCCCTGCTATATGATGTACTGGTATTAATGGTTTACCTGTTACTAATGCTATTGTTTTTGCTGCTTGAACACCTATTAATAAACTCCCGATTAGTCCTGGTCCATATGTTACTCCAATGGCATCTATTTCATCAAGTGTCATATTGGATTTATTTAATATTTCATCTAATACTATAGTTATATTTTCTATATGATTTCTACTAGCTATTTCGGGTACTACACCTCCATAATTCTTATGTATGTCTATTTGGCTTAATACTACTGTTGCTATTTCTTCTCTGCCATTTTTAATTATACTCATACTTGTTTCATCACAACTTGATTCAATTGCTAATATATATATATCTTTCATTTACATCACCTGTTTTTCCATTAGTATAGCATCTTCATCACCATAATAATATTTTCTTATGGCCACTTCATTAAAATTAAATTTTTTATAGAGATTTCGTGCTATATCGTTACTTACTCTTACTTCTAAGGTTATATTATCTACTCTATTTTCTATGGCTACGGATATTAAATAACTCATTAATTTATTTCCTATACCTTTACCACGATGGGATGGTTCCACTATTATATTATCTATCTCCATTCTATCATATATTAATGAATACTTTAAACTACCTAAAATTTTATTGTCTTCAATATATGTTATTTCATAAGCGAATGGACTTATATCTTCAAGTTTTTCTTCTTTTAACATTTCTTCTCCATTGCTTCTGGTAATTTTAAATATTCTGGATTTACTGCATGAGGATTTTCACTTGGTAATTTTTTAGTATATTTTACTATTTCCTCAATATGGTATTCACTTTCTTCATTTACTTGTAATGGCTTATACTTTTTAACTAATTCTTCTATTTTAGTAATATTCATAAATTCTTCAGTTACTTTATTATAATCTTTATCATATAGGCCTACATAATAATTACCATGTTTGGCATCTATTTTGGATAAAATATATTCTCCATTATGGCCAATTGCTCTTGCTTTTAATGAGCTTATTGTTACTATTCTTATCTTTCTTATGTAAGCAAATATTTTAGCTATAGTTACACCAATTCTTATACCAGTAAATGATCCCGGTCCATTTACTACAATTATTTCATCAACATCTTTTGGGGATAAGTTATTATCTTTTAATATGTCCTCGATATATTTAGTTACATAAATTGAATGCTCTCCTGGTATATTGTTATGTATTTGAGATAATAATTTGTTTTCTTTTAGTAGGGCAATAGATACATCTGCTAAAGATGTATCTATAAATAAACTTATCATATTACAGCCTCACAAATATTTACATATTTTTCACCATGTGGTGTTAATACCATTACTCTTGAATTTTCTCCAACTATTTTGAAAGTTATATCCAATCTTTCTTCTGGAAGAATATCTTTTATAATATCAGCCCATTCTATTATGGTTACGCCGCCTTTATCAAAATATTCTTCTATACCTATATTTTCGTTTGAATCTTCTAAACGATATACATCCATATGATATAGTGGTAGTTCTCCTATATATTCTTTTATTATTGTAAATGTTGGTGATGTTACATCATCAATACCCATAGCTTGTGCAAAACCTTTTGAAAAAACTGTTTTACCGCTACCTAAATCACCATTCAAACATATTACCATGTTTGGAAATTTTTCTGATTCAATATTTTGAGCCACAGCAATAGTTTCTTTTTCACTGCGTACTGTTATTTTATATTCATCCATTTTATCACCTTTCTTTTTCTCTTTTATTATAACAAATATTACGGATAAAATACAATAGTTTTATAGTCTTTTTTACATTATTATTTTGTTTATAATTGGAAGATTGTTTGTCAAAAAGACAGATATATATGGCTTTTTGACACCACGAAAGACTTCTGTTTTAGAAGGCTCGAGTGGATAAAAGAAAAAATCTAGAATTAATCTAGATTATTTTGATTCTTCTAAGGTTACTTCAGCAGTATTTTCTTTTCCATCTCTATTATATGTTACTTTAATTGTATCGCCTGGATTATGTTTATATAATTCATATCTTAATTTGGCTACTGAAGATATCTTTTCATCTTCTATTTTTGTTATGATATCATTTTTTTGTAAACCTGCTTTTGCTGCTGGAGAAGATGATACTACTTCTAATACTGCTACTCCTTCGGTAACATCTTTTGGTACTTTTATACCTGCCTGCCATAAATAGTAACTATCTGTTATATCAAGCATACTTACTCCTAAATATGGTCTTGATACAGATTTACCTGACTCTATAATACCAGCATAGGATAATGCATCTTCTATAGGAATAGCAAAGCCCATACCTTCTACACTATATTTACTTGTTGTTGTACTTTCTTGGGTTAATTTTAATGAATTTACACCAATTACTTCTCCATTAACGTTACATAATGGTCCTCCACTATTACCTGGATTTAAAGCAGCATCTGTTTGTAATACTTTCATATAATAGTCTGAAGTTGTACCAGAAAATGATACTGCTACTAAACGATCTTTCCCTGAAAGTATTCCCTTTGTTACTGTACCACTATAGGTATCACCAAGTGGAGCTCCTACTGCAAAAGTTGTATCTCCTAATTTTATGTCTTTAGTACTTCCTAATGTTGCAACTTGCTTAACACTAGCTGCTGATACTGTAAGTACTGCTATATCTGCATATGTCTCACCACCTAATATTTTTGTATCTGCTGATGTACCATCACTAAATACTACTTTAGCAGAATCTCCTCCTGCTATAACATGATTATTAGTCATAATATAGGCTGTTGAGCCTTCTTTTTTATATACGAATCCTGTTCCTGTTGATACTGCTGAACCATTCTTATATGTTTGTACTGTTACAGTGGCATCATATATTTTATCTACTGCTCCAGAAATACTATTTTCATTTATAGTATAACTACCACCACTTCCACCAGTGGTTACTGTGCCTTTATTTAATTGATTTATTACTAGGTATGACCACGAAGCTCCTAATATAAATGCTAGAAAAACTAGTAATGGAATTATTATTTTATTATTTTTCTTTGTCATTATTATCACCTACCTATTATATTCATATAATCTTCTGGGAATCCCATTCGATCTAGTACTCTATCTATTTCAATAGTATCTACTTTACCATCTAATAATTCTATTTCATATTCTATTTCTTTCATCATTAATCTAAAGTTTTTCTCATTTAATAATATTTTGAATATTATTATTACTGCGAATAAATCATTCTTTCCATATATGTATTCTCCATCCATTTTAGGTATGTTCATTTCTTCATGATACTTGGTATCTGGTATTACTCTTTCTGTTCTATGTTCAAAGACTATATCTTCATGAGCACATAGATTACGATAGTTTGATAAAATTATTAATATATCTTGTAATACTTCTGGTGTTGTATCAAAGATGTCCGCTACTTCTATTTGATCCTCTTTTTTTAATATGGTAAATAATTCACAAACAATACCAAAGGATAATACTTTTACTAATACCCATAATGGTATATATCCATAATTATTCATATAGTGAATAGTGGCATTATGACTTGATGCATTTATTCTAATTTGTCTTTTCATTTTATTTATTAAATCATGTACTCTTTTTATCTTGTCATGGTCTTGAGTAAAGTTTTTGGGATTTAGATAATCTTTTTCACGATAACCATATTTCTTTGATAATTGATATGATATTACGGATTTTAATTGATTTTCTATAACTAAAGCATTTTTAAATATTATATTCCTAAAATTTCTATCAAATTCAAATAAAGCATATACCTCATTAAAGGTCGTTCCGGAAATGAATTTGCTTTTGTTGTTACGTGACATAAAAAGATGTCGATAACCCATAATAAAGAAATAGTTTTCTCTTAATAGTATTTCTTTTGCTTCTAGTTCATCTTCGATAATTAAACCTTTATCTTTTAATATTTCTACTTGTTCATTTATTGTTTTAAATATTTTTTCCATTAGTTCACACACCTATTATTCTTTTATATACTTCTATATTCACCTTGCTTTCTCATGTTCATTATATTACTTAATTATGGGATAATTAAGGTATAAATATAGAAAATAGTTAAATTATTGTAATTTAAAATATATTCCTTTTTTTATTAATAGTTCTGAAGAGTTATGATCCATTGGAATATAACCTTCTTTTAATAGTTCTTCTATTACTATCATATTATAGTTTCCTGCGAATAATATGTTAGTTAAAAGTAGCATTAGTATACATGTTATGATTCCCACTTTGAATGGTATAAAAGCCATTATTAATGATGATACTGCTACTTCGGTTAATAGCATGATATAAAACATTTTATAATTTCTTTTTTTTAGTGGATATAAAAAGCCTAAGTATATCATCTCTTTTATAAATCCATAATCACATTCAACCGGTGGATTATATTCATCATATATTAGATATATTTTTTGCATACCATCACCTATTATAAGTATATACTTTTTTTGGTTTTTTGAAAAGTATTTTTGTTACTTTTGATAATATTTTTCAATTGCGTCCGCTATTAAAGTGATTAACTTGTTTTGATACTCTTCTTGTCTTAATAAATAATTCTCATCAGGATTAGATATAAATCCTGCTTCTATTAGAACTCCTGGATATTTTATATATTTATACATATAGTATTTATTTTCTTCTTTGACTTCTCTAATGTTATTTATATTGTTCTTTAAATTATTTGTTATTGTTTCTGCAATAACTTTGTTTTCCTCGTTATTTTTATTATAAAATACTTGGAGACCTTTCCATGATGATGAAGTAGTAGCATTTAAATGAATTGATATGTACATATTGGGTTTTATGGTGTTTATATATTTGGCTCTATTATATAAGTCACTTCTTTTTCTCTCTGATGTTCTTGCTGATAGGTCATTATCTTCTTCTCTAGTTAAATATACTGTAGCTCCACGTGATATTAATTCTTTTTCTAATTTTTTTACTAATAATAAATTTAATTCTTTTTCTACTATTTTACCATTTTTCGCTCCGGAATCAGTACCGCCATGACCTGCATCTAATACAATTATTTTGCCTAATAAATTTAAATTATTAATGGAGGCTGTTACATTAGGTAAAGATATTGTTAAAAGAAAAAAACATATTAGTATTAATAGTTTATATTTATTCATTATATACACCTATTAATATATATGTTTTTGTTTTTCTTATATACTCTTTGATTTATTTATTCAAAATAGCTTCCTCCAATAAACTCTCTTATTATTGATATTTGTGGTACTGATTCACTTGATATTGGTAGAACACATTTTAATAATTCTAATAACCTTCTGGCAGTTAAATATTCTGGATCATCTGCTTTTACTGTATATAGTAGTGGTTCTACATATGTTTTTAGAACTCCTAATTCATAGGCTAAACTAGTGTTAAACATAACATTAGCATTATCTTGATATGGGAATACGTATTTTTCTTCACCTTTTCTTACATCTTCCCAATTATTTAATGTAGTTGATGGAGAATATCCTCTAGTTCTATTATCTCGTACTATTCTTCTTAATAATCTTAAATCTGTCATACTTATTCTATTATCATCATCTATATTTAAATATGTTAATGGGCTTATATATACTTTAAATTTATTTTTTTTAGGAATATTTTTTAATATATTTTCGTTTAAAGCATGTAATCCCTCAATAATTAGAATATCATTTTTTTGCATTTGAATAGTTCTTTTATATTCTTTTTTTCCACTTATAAAGTTAAATGTTGGTACTGTTACTTTTGTTCCTTTTAGTAGTTTGCTTATTTGATTATCAAATAGTTTAATATCTAAGGCATTTAGTGATTCAAAATCTGGCTTACCATTTGGTCCTAATGGTGTTTCATCTCTTTCTAAAAAATAATCATCCATAGATAAATGAGTGGGGTTTAATCCTAAACTCTTTAAATATAAAGATAATTTCATTGAGGTTGTTGTTTTTCCTGAGCTTGATGGTCCCGATAATAATATTACCTTGTAGTCATCTTTATTTAATACTATTTCCTCCGCTATATTTAATAATTTATAGTCTTGCATTATTTCTGATAATTGAATTAAGTTACCACTATTACTATTTGATATGTAATCATTTAGTTCTCCTAAGTTGTTTATATTTAATTTATTACCCCACTCTGAATATTCTTCTAAACTATTAAAATAATTATCGTGATGAGTATACTTTAATACTTTTGAATTATCATATATGGATGGGAATCTTACTACTATTCCTTTTCCTTCTATTAATGATAAGTCAAAGTATTTTAATACAGAGGTGTTATTAGGTAAGTCTCCTATTATATAATTATATGTATCTTCTAATTTATATAATGTTACAAACTCTGAAACATTATAAAATAAATTTCTTACTTTATCTTCTCTTTTTATACTTTTAAAATACTCTATGGCTTCATTTCTAGTTGTTTCTATTTTGGTAAATGGTAGAGAAGCCTTTACTTTATCTTTCATTATTTTTTTGATATTTGTTATATCAGTAGTGTTTATGGTTTTATCTATTTTACAAAATATTCCTTTGTCTAATGAGTATTTTACTATTATTTTTGTATCTTTTCCTAATACTTCTAAAGCAGACACTTCAAATAGATATAATAGTCCTCTTTCATATATTTTATTTCCTTGTTTTGTATTGATATCATATAGTGATAATGTTCCACTTTTATTGATTATATCTTCATAGTTTATAATACTACTGTTATATTTAGCGGAGATAATATCATTAGGATATTCTTCTTTCAATAGATTTATTACTTCTTTTAGTTTTATGCCTTTTACGAATTCTTTCTTTTTTCCATTATCTAAGGTTAATATTATATTTTCCATATATTCCTCCTTATTCTTTATATAATATTATATCATAAAATGAGTTATTTTGTCATTCTTTTTTATGTATTAAATTGGTGTTAATATATTATACTATTTGTAGGTGATAAAAATGAATTTAATTCCTACTGTTATTGAAAAGAATGAAATGGGAGAAAGAGCTTATGATATTTATTCTAGACTATTAAAGGATAGAATTGTTATTCTTAATGGTGAGATTACGGATAATACCGCTAATACTGTAGTAGCAGAGCTTTTATATTTAGATAGTCTTAATCATGATGATATTAGTCTTTATATTAATTCTCCTGGAGGTAGTATTACTGCTGGTATGGCAATATATGATACTATGAATTTTATTAAAAGTGATGTATCAACAATTTGTGTTGGTATGGCTGCTTCGATGGCGGCTTTCTTATTGACAACAGGGCATCCTGGAAAAAGATGTATTCTTCCGAATGCTGAAGTTATGATTCATCAACCTTTAGGTGGTGTTCAAGGGCAAGCAACTGAAATTAAAATAGCCGCTGAAAGAATATTAAAGCTTAAGAAAAAACTTAATAATATTTTAGCGGATACTACCGGCAAAGATATAGAAATAATTAATAATGACACCGAAAGAGATTATTTTATGGATAGTGATGAAGCCTTAGAATATGGTATTGTTGATAAAATATTAAAATAAAAGAATTGCATTTATTTGCAATCCTTTTTATTATTCTGATTTAGTATTTCCAGTTTTTGTATATCCTTCTAGTGATGATTCTGTAGACCATTTTGTTTCTTTATTTTTTCCAACATATCTATAGTATGTTATTGTTTCATAATCACCACTTGGTTTGTTAGTTGTTATTTCATTTGAAGCGAATTTTATATCTAATTTAATTGGTAAATAATAAATATTTGTATTTAATTTACTATCTTTATATGATGAAACACCAGTTGTATTATTTACCACTATGGTTATATCTACATAATATGAGCCTTTTCTATAATATGGTGCTAATTTATATGTAAAGTTTGACTCTCCTAAAGAATATTTTGAAATGTTATTGTTATTATCATTTTTTCCTTTAACTAATGATACATTATTAGCAGTGGTATATTTACTTTCATCTGCTGCGGTATAGTATTTTGAATCTTCTATTGTTGTAAAATAGTATTTATTATTTGGTACTTTATCTAATTTAACTGTATAATTAATTGTTTTACCTATTTCACTTTCTTTAACATATCCTAATGTATAATATGTATCTTTAGCTATTCCATAATATTCATATTTATTTTCTATATTATCTCCTGTAACATTTCCTCTTGCCCAGCTTGAATATGTAGTTGTTTCTTTTACATATTCATAATATATAGTTTTTGCCTTATTATCAGAAGTGGCTTTTGATTCATCTACTTTAGTATCGGATTGTGAATTAGTATTATCATTATTTTTATTGCTATTTGTATCTTTGCTACTATTATTGGAAGTATTTTGATTACAATTCTTACAATCTTTTAGAGAAAAGTCTCTTGTAATTGTATCTTTTTCTTTACCACACTTTAGTGTTGTTTCTAATTTATACTTGTCTTTTTGTCTTGTTATTTTTGAATAACTATTTTTGGTATCGCAAGTACTAGAACCATCCTTATTTATTGATAATATTAGATTTTTATCTATCATCTCTTGTAATGTTATTTTTTTACTTTGTCCTTTACTTAGTGGTAAATCTTCTCCTTTGAAGTATTCTACCGCTACAGACTCCATACTATTAATATTATTTTTAAATGTATCAGATAATTTATTTCTACCAATTATTTTTACTACTAACCATACGATGATTAAGGCGAATATAAATATGATTACTATTTTAATAAATAGGCCTAACCAATTTATTCTATTTTCATCTTCCATAATAAACCTCCCTATTGGTTATATGCTATCAATAAATATTATAGTGCATATGATTATTAATAGTACTATGATTATTATGCTTTTTATTAAATCATTTATATTATTAATTAAATCTACTATATCTTTACTTTTGTGCATATATACCTTCCAAAATTGCCCTTATTATAGCATACTAACTATTTGTTGTCAATAATTAAATATGCTATTGTGCAACCATTATTGAGGTTTAATGTATGATATTCTGATACATATTTATTTTGTGATAAAACTTCATGTACTGCCTGTCTTACTAGGCCTGTACCTATACCATGTATTATTATTATTTTATCTTTTTTTAAAATTATATTATCACTTATAAAATCATTGGTAGCTACTTTGGCTGATGCTGTATCGTAGCCATGTAAATCTATAGTTGGTAGTCTGTTTATAAATATATCTTCCATAGTTAAACTCCTTCTATAAAATATTATAGCAGATATTATTTATAAATAAAAGAAGATTAGCCATTGTATGGTAATCTTATTGTTGCTTTTGTTCCTTTATTTTTTTCCGATGTATATATTAATTCTCCATTATGGGCTTTTATTATTTCGTTTGATAGTGCTACTCCTAAACCACTACCGGTTGGTTTTGTTGTATAAAACATTTCTGTTACTTTTTCTAGTTCTTCTTTGGTCATTCCTATACCATTATCTTCCACTATTATATCTAAATGTTTTTTATATATATTAGAGGACAATTCTATTCTTCCTTTATCTTCAATTGATTCTAAACTGTTTTTTAATAAATTTATTATTACTTGTTTTAATCTTTCATAGTCTCCCTGAAAATATATTTCTTCTCCTTCTCTATCGTTATATATGAGATTTGTATTTTTAGATTTTATTATTATTTTAAAACAATCATATATATCTTCTAATAAAAGGTTTAATTCTATTTGTTCTTTTACTACTTTAATTTTGTTGAAATCCATGAAGTCGGACATTATATTTAAACTTCTGTTTATTTCTTGCTTCATAATAGATATATATTTATTACTTTTTTCTTTATTATCTAGATTTATCATATCTAAATATCCTTTACAAACCGCTAATGGATTTTTTATTTCGTGAGTTAATTTGAACAAACCATCTTTAACCATTTTATCTTTTTCTAAAAGTTTTACTGTCTTGTTTAATGAATCTACTTTTTGAACAACTCTAAAAATATATACTATGGCAAATGTCACAAAGTAATATACAAATACTAATATTATTAATTCAATAAAATCGTTTATTGTTATGTTCGTTGTTCTAAAAAAATATTCAAATGATAGAAAAAATCCTTGAATTACCGCTATAGACAGTATAAAACCATTGACACTGAGATTCTTTTTTCTGGCACATAAATATAGAATCAAGTAAGATATATACTTTATTATAATTATTATCATTAATGAATGAAACATATAATAGCAATATATTATATTTGCTAAAGATAACATAATGGCTAATATTGGTTTCTTTTGCATATAGGCTATAACTATTGGTATATTGCAGAATAAAAGTACTTTTGTGTTTGGCTCTAAAGAGCCAAATCTTATACATAAATAAAGTGATGTTATTAATGTTATTGTCATTAAATTACTATTATTTTTCTTACTTGTATTATCATTATATATTACTAAAACTAAGTATACTAAAAGTGGAAAAACCACTAATATTATATTTAAAATTATATTTTCTACTATTGTTATACTCATTTTTTCACCTTCAACAATATTATATATTTTTATTTTGTCAAATTTTGTCGAATGGTGTCGAAAAAAAGAACTTTTTGCAAGTTCTTCTGTTTTATTTTAAATCATCGATATATTTTTTTAATTTTTTAGCATTATTACCTAGAATTATTTTTAATTGATCATCTATTTCTACTACACCTTTGGCACCTAACTTGATAATTCCTTCTTTATTAGCTTTAGATATATCTTTTAGAGTCACTTTAAATCTAGACATTTCTACTTCTGTATCAAGGATATTATCTTTTCCTCCTAATAATTCTACTAATTTGTTTAATTCTAATTTTACATCCTTTTTATTCATTTTTACTATTGCAAAAGCGATTATTAATAATATAGCTAATATAATTATATATTGATATGTTTCCATTCCCATTGTTTCCACCTCTTATACATTATACTACATTTTTTTTGTTATAACAAGATATTATTTTTTTGTTACTCTGTTGTTAACATTTTTAATTATATAATATTTTTGTTTAATAATGGTATAATATGTAATTTTAATTTTTGCTTGGTGTTATACTCATATCGTGAGGTAGAAATGAAGGGTAAAACATTAAAATGGTGTATGAATTCTGTTAAGAGTAAATATCCGGAATATAATCAAGATAAGTTAGATGAGATTAAATATGGTCTTGAAGCTATTTATCTTACTTTTACTAAGTTGATTGTTATATTTAGTATAGCATATATTCTAGGAGTGCTGAAAGAGTTGATTATACTATTATTCTTCTATAACTTACTTAGAACAACAGCGTTTGGAATGCATGCTAAAAAAAGTTGGCACTGCTATTTAATATCTATCTCAGTATTTGTAGGTGGAGCACTTTTATGTAAATATGTTGATATTAATATATATATTAAGATTGTGCTTTCTTTGATAGCTTTTGTTTGTATGATATTATATGCTCCGGCTGATACTTATAAAAGACCACTTATTAATGCTAAAAAAAGAAAAATTTATAAGATTTTCTCAATCATTATTAGTTTTATATATGTAATCATTATATTTACATTTGAAGATAAAATTATCAGTGATTACTTGTTTATGGGGCTTTTGGCTGCTACTATGATGATTCATCCTTTTACATATAGGGTGTTTCAATTGCCATATGATAATTATAAGACATATGATGTTTCTAATTATTAATTTATATGGCTAATAAAATAAAAAGGAGGTAAAGAAATGTTCGCATCATTATTATCTTGGCTTGGTTCGCTTTCGGCTGCTACAGGTACTAAAGCTTGTGTTTTATTATTTATAGACGAGCCTAAAATGCCAAGAAGTTTACTAGAAAAATAAGAAATTTAAAAAATTAAAATCAAATCTAAAACAAAAATATTATAATTATATGTTGAATAAAAAAAGTCGGTTTCATAAGATGAACCGATTTTTAATTTTTATTTATAGTTAATTCTTGTATATATAAGTTTTGATCAACTTTTGTCTTAGCAATAAATCTATTATTATTATGAAGAATACTACTGACTAAAAGAAGTCCATGACCATGATTTTTTCCTTTAGTTGTATATCTTTCTTTTCCAATTTTACTTAAATCAACATCATTTGAAAAGGTATTTGTTATAATTATTTTTATATTTTCTTTTATTAAATATATTTCTATACCAAGCTTTTTATCTTCTGATTTTTCACTTGCATCAATAGCATTATCTAAGTATACACCTATTAATCTAGCCAAATCTTTATATGTTTTTGTATCTAAATCTTTAAGAAAAGAATTTTCTATTTTTTTAGAAACATTTGCTGATACTTTTATCCCTCTTCTTTCGGCTTCCATAGACTTGTAATAAAAGAAACCTTTTAATCCATTTGATGGAAGATGTGTAAATTTAGAATATTTACTTATGCTAGTACTTACTTTATCGCCAATTACACTATCCATATATTCTATAAATTCTTTAGAAGCATTTTTATCTATTGCTTTACTTCTTATGGTCATTAATTCATTTCTATTTTCATGAATTAATGTTCTTTGATTTTCTATATCAATCTCATATGTTTTCATAACATCTAGTAGTTCATCATATTTTTTAATAATACTCTCATTTTCTATTTTTTCTCTATACAGCGTTAATAATATGGTTATAAAAGCTATCATACACATCAAATATGTTATCACACTATTATTAACTTTATAACCAGCAATTATTTTGAAGAAGAAATAAACAGTAATGGTAATAGTTACGATAGATACAATTATAATTTTTTTATTTGTTGAAAAATTATAATTGAGTAGTTTCTTTAATGGCCTTCGCAATGTAAAAATAATTGATACTGTTAAAAAATTAGTACAGACATTTCCTAAAACACTTCCAGCAAAGCTTGTATAAATTGTTTCTTTTGGAAGTTGCAATATTTTTGTTGTAAAAAATAGCATTAGTAATTCTGGTATCATTAATATAATTATTTGCATTATTAAAAACAAAATAGCCTTTGAAAAATTAATATTAAATATATATTTTAATACCAATGTTATGACTGCATACATTGAAATCGTTTTTAATATTCCATTCGTATTTATGAATATTATAGTTATTAATGTTGTACATACTAATATGGCCAATATATTTTTTAAAGTAGTATTTTTAGACTTGCCGAATATTATTGTACCTGCTATATATAGAGTAATGGTAGTGATTAGACATGCTATTAATGCATTAAATATTTCTAGCATGTTCTCTCAACTCCTTTTTTGTGGCAACTGCAAATAGAGTTGTTTTATCACCATTTTGAAATGTTATTATGCAATTACTATAATCTATGTTTTTGATATTTTTTAAATTTACAAGGCATGATTTATGTGTTTGAAAAAATGTATTTCCTAATTGCTCTTTCATTTTGGTAATTGAAGTTATTACTTCTTTTGTCTCTCCATCTACTAAGTGAATTATGCATTTATTCTGCATTTGACATTTTTCTATATAATTTATTTCTTTATATAATATTTTACAATGATTATGCTTTGATATAATACTTATAGATTTATTTTTATATTTTTTGTCTATTACATATTCAATCGTATTTTGTAATCTCTCTTGATATAATTGTTGTTTTGGTATGTAATCTATTGCACTTAATCTTGAGTAGAATATATCATCTCGGTAATCTGGATGTGCTGTTGCAAATATTATTATACTGTCATCGTCATCTTCACGAATTTCTGAGGCGATTTCTAAACCACTAATACCTGGTAATTCTACATCTAATATATAAATTTTTACGTTTCCATTTTCATTTATTAATTTCTTTAATTCATTAGTATATTTTGGGAATTTATATACTTTGTATTCAATATCATATTTCATCATTGATTTTGTTACTGTTTGACTTGTTCTTTCTAATGTGTCTAAATTGTCTTCACATATTATAAATTTTATCATCTTTACCTCCAATTAATTTATTTTAAGGTACTGCTTCAAATTACTTTTATTCTTTTTGTTTTTTGATTTCTTTGATAAAATCATAAGTTATTATATCATTTGATACTTCTATTAAATCTGATGATTTTTTTGCTCTTTCTTTGATGTATTCTTCTGTTATTGGTTCATTATTTATGGAATATATTTCGCCTTTTGGTGAATTATAATATACTTTTGATGTTAGAAATGAGCCATCGATAAATGTTACTGTGTTATCATCTCCTTTTAAATTTATTATATCTTTTCCTAATTGATAATCACTGTGAATACCTATCATATTACCAAGAGTTGGTAATACATCTATCATTCCCATTGGTGTATTTACATTTAAATTATAATTTTGATCTTTTGTCCATATTATGAATGGTACTTTTCGATCTAGTTCATAGTTATACTTTGTATATGGTATATAACCTTCATCATTTTCTGTTTTTATTGTATCTGTTATTGGATCGTAATTATATAGTAAATTAAAATCTTCAAAATCTAGTCTGGCATCATGATCACCATATATTACTAATACTGTATTTTCTAATAATCCTTCTTTATCTAAATTATCTATAAATTCTCCAATAGCTGAATCTGCATAGTGTACTGATTTTAAATAATTACCCATTGTTGTGTTGTTTAGATAATCTCTAGTTACTGTTTGGTTGTCTATTGTTACATCTATTGTAGTTTTATAATCTTCCATTAGGGCTAAGTCACTAAATGGTGTATGATTACTTAGCATTATTAGAAGGCTATAAAATGGTTTGTTTTCTTCTTCTTTTATTTGTTTCATTATGTCTACTGATTGTCTGAAGAATGATTTATCTGATAGACCTAAGCCTATTGTTTCATCTATTGTATATGAATCTTTATTATAAAACTTATCATATCCTAGACTTTTATGCATTGTATTACGATTCCAGAATTCTCCAGTATTGGCATGCATACTATATGTATAGTAGCCTTGTTCTTTTAATAGTTTTGGAATTGATATGTAGTCTCTATCAAAATAGTTTACAAATACTGTTCCTTTAGTAGATGGCATTAGTGATGTATTGAAAGTAAATTCTGCATCGCTAGATGTTCCTACGCCAACTTGAGAATAAAAATTGCTGAAAAATATTCCTTCATTAGCTAGCTTATTTAAATTTGGTGTTACTTCTTTGTTATTAAAGGTTAAATCCATAGCAAATTTTTGCATACTTTCTGCATGAATTACTATAATGTTTTTTCCTTTAAATATATTTGTGTATTCGTTATTACTAGGTGTATATTTATTTTCTTTATAATAGTCTGTTACTTTTTTTAATGCTTTATCATGTCCTAAAACACTTGTTATTTTTGGAGTTAGACTTTGAATAAAATCATCTAACTGATATACATATATTCCGTGATTCATTACTACTGATTCTCTATTCCATAAATTATATAATCTACTCCAAGCATTTAATGGCATGAATAAAGCTGCTACTGCAAATAAAGATAATGACGTTATTAAACCTGTTTTAACTAATTTCTTTTTATTTTCTTTGTGCTTTATGTATTCTTTTTTGTTTGTTTTTTTATAAATAATAACTAAGGTTATTGTTTGCCATATGTATATTAAGTCAACTGCTTTTAATACGTTTTCGACTATTGCATCGCTTACATCTGAAGCAAAAGTTATGTTAGCAATTAATGATATTGATGCAAAAGAACTATAGTAATGATAATAGATGCTATTGACTATGCATACTATATTAAATATTATTGATAGTGTAATAAAATATCTTATACGTTTTTCTTTTTTTATTAATAATGATAATAATGATACTAATATTAAAAAGCCTAAATCTACTAATAAAGGAGATATAAATAGGCCATTTTTTACAGTCACTATTCTTATTATTAACCCGTTAATTAAATTAGATATAATAAAGAATGTTTCTACTGGATAGTCTTTCTTTATTATCTTTAATAGTTTTTTTATTTTTTCTTTACCGTTCTTCATTTTTATCACTCGAGATAATTATAACATAAAAAAGAAAAAATGTGAATTAATCACATTATTTTTCAGTAGTAAAACCAAATTTTTTGTTGAACTTTTCAACTTGTCCTTTTTTAGATCCTAAATTTTGCTTTCCAGTATAGAATGGATGACATTCTGAACATACTTCTATAGGAAATGTATCTTCCTCTCTTGTTGAAAATGCTTCTATTACATTTCCACAAGCGCATACGAATTTAGTCATTTTTTGTTTTGGATGTATATCTTTTTTCATAGTTTTCTCTCCTTCCGCCATGACAAAAAGTCATAGTAATAAAATTACATGGTATATTATATCAGTTATTTTTTATTTTTTCAACTATTATTTGTGAAATTTTTTCATATCCTTTGATATTTGGGGTAAAATTGTTGCTTTTAGAGAAATATTTTGGATTATTATTGAAAATATCTGATAAATTTATATAAGTGAATTTATATTTATCGCATGTTTTTTTTAGATTGTAATTGGCATATTCAAAAATATCGTTATCTTGACCTGATGTATTATAATAGCCTAGTATGAACACTTCATTATGATGGAATTTATTTATGTAATTTAATATCTTATCATAATCTAATAACATGTTGTCTATGTATGTGTATATTTTTTGATTGTTGTCTAATTTGTAATATAAATCGTTCATACCTAGTGATATGGTTATTATGTCTGCTTTTTTTATTAATCTATTTAGTGTTTCATTATTTTTTGACTCGTTATATTCTAATATTCTTACGATATCTGAAATACGATAATCATTATCAGTAAATGTTTTGTTATATTCTTTTAGTTTCTTTGTTTTATATAAATAATCTTTGATGAAGTCGCTGTATCCATATGATGATATACCATATTCGTTTGTTCCTTTTGAAAGAAAATCTCCTATTGTTAAATAATACATTTTATTATCCACTGTATTGTTATATATTATGTAACATGATAAAAAAAGAATTAATATTAAAAATACTTTTTTCATAATCCTCCTAATTAAGTATATTTATATTAATTCTATTTTAGCACCTACTTTAGATAACTTTTCACATATGTTATCGTATCCCCTTAGTATATATTTTACATTATCTATTGTGGTAGTACCATCGGCTATAAGACCACATATTAGCATAGAAGCTCCGCCTCTTAGATCTGTTGCTGTTACATTTTTTCCTTGAAGTGGTGTTATTCCTTTTACTTTGGCTATTTTATTATTTTTTACAATTATACTAGCTCCCATTCTGTTAGTATCATAAATGTTTTGAAATCTATTTTCATATATTGTTTCTTCAACAGTACTTGTACCGTGACATTGAGTTAAAAATGGTATTATTGGTTGTTGTAAATCTGTTGGAAAGCCTGGATATGGTAATGTTTTGATATTTATTGCTTTATATTTATTGCCACTGTTTACATATATATAATCTTCTCCTATTTTTAGATTTACTCCTGCTTCTATTAGTTTAGAAGTTAATGATTCTATATGAGAAGGTATGATATTTTTAATTCTTAAATTTTCTCCTAAAAGTGAGCCTATTATGACAAAGGTTCCGGCTTCTATTCTGTCAGGAATTACTTCATGATATGACTTATGTAAATATTCTACTCCTTTTATTTTTATTTTGTTGGTACCAGCTCCAATTATTTTGGCTCCCATATTGTTTAAAAATGTTGCTACATTAACTATTTCTGGTTCTTTGGCTACATTTTCTATGATTGTTGTTCCTTTTGCTTTTACAGCCACTAGCATTATATTTATGGTTGCTCCTACACTTGGCATATCTAGATATATATTGGCGGCTTTTAATTCCTTGGCGTCAATAACATATCTATTACCTTCTTCTACTACGGTTGCTCCTAGAGCACGATAGCCTTTTAGTGTTTGATCTATTGGTCTTTCACCAATGGAGCAGCCGCCAGGAAAATACATTTCTACATGTTTATATTTTCCTAATAGTGAGGACATAAAATAATATGATGCTCTTAGTTTTTGAGACATTTCTTCTGGTATTTCTTTATTTATTATATGAGAAGAATCGATTGTAACTTCGTTTTCTTCTCTTATTATTTTGGCATTTAAATAGTTTAATATTTCTTCTAATGAATTTACATCAGATATATTTGGGACATTGGTTATTTTTACTTCTTCATCACATAAGATAGCTGCAGGTATTAGGGCTACGGCACTATTTTTAGCTCCACTTACTTGTATTTCGCCTGTTAGTTTGTGACCACCATCTATTTTTATTTTGGTCATAGTTACTCCTTCCTTAATAAAAGATATACTAGATAATCTATTTATATTTGTTTTGTTTCTCTTAAATTAATTTTAATATTTCTATAGTATTTAGTCAATTCTTTATATTTTTTTTGACAGTTTTTTTACAATATTATTTAAGCATATATGTTATTCCTATTGTTAATAATATTAAGCCTCCTATTAATGTTGATACTTTACCATATTTTTTGTTTAAAATATTTCCTAGATTTAAACCTAAGTATGTAAATATAAAACTTATTATAGAAAATATTGAAGCTGCTAATAGTGATTTATTTGTAATAGCAGGTAATCCTATACCTGTAGTCAAACTATCTATGCTTACTGATAATCCAAATATTAAGTACCCTGGTATACTTATTAAAAATTTTTCTTCTTTTTCTTTAAAACTTGATATTATCATTTCAATGGCTATAAGTGATAGTATAATACCAACAACTATTGTTGAATTAAATATTATTCTATTTTCTATATATTTTCCTATTGTTAGTCCAATTAATGGCATTATTAAATGATATAAACCAACAATCGTGGCTAGTAATAATTTATGTTTTTTTGGTATTCCTTGAGTACCATAGATTAAAGCTAATGAAAAAGCATCCATTGATAGGCTTATGGCTATTAAAATAATTGTTATTATTTTCAATGTTATCACCTATTTAAATGTATGCTTTTTTTAATTAAATATTTTTTTTACTTTTTCTGCTACCCATAATTTATATTCGTTTTCGTCATTACTTTCGTAGTCTGCTAAACACAAATTAGGAAACAAGACACACCACCAATTGTCTCCTTCAGCATCTCCAATGCTTATTACAATTGATTCGTAATATCCTTCGTTGTATTTTATACCTCGATATTGTTTCTCCGGAAAATAGTTATAACCATAATTTATATCATAAGGCATGGTATAATTATTTTCCTTAAATATTTTATTAACATTTTCTTTTATTGTTGGTATATTGTTTTTTATTTTACTTCTAGCTACATCTATGTTATCTTCATCTTTTATTAATTTATAAGTATTATCTTCTAAATACTCTTTTACTTTTCCTTTTATATATTGGTCTTGTGATGAATTGCTATTTGGAATTACTCTTAATCTGATAGCAGTAGATGGTATGACAACAGTATCTTCTTTTATATTATTATATATTAAAAATGCTACTATTAATGTTAAAATTATTATTATCTTTTTCATAAAAAATATCACTCTTTCTATTTAATTATGAGTGATATTTATTTTATTTATACATTATTTTTCTACTTTTATTATTATTTCGTAGTTATCATCTAAATCTTTTTCTTCCATTGTTACTTTGTAACCTGCTGTTTTTATATCTTCTACAGTGTCTTTTGCTAGTCTAATAGCGGTAGCTAATTTTACTTTAGACATGTTGTCTATTTGTTTTTCTTGTTTAGGAATGTTAATTTTTGGTGTTTCCTCTATACTTGAAGTGCTATCATTAAAAATAGTAGAAGTTTTATCTGTTACGTTTAAGTAATTTAAGGCATTCTTTACACTATTATCTTCATTTAAACTGCCTATGTTAACAAAATCTTTATTGTCTGTTTGGGTATATACATTAGGATTCTCGATAGTATTATTTTTTGTAACTTCTGGTTCTATATTGATATTACTAACCTCTGGTGTTGGAGCTGGTTGTATTGGTTCTGCTACTGGTGTTACAAATTCTTTAGGTAGCTCTACTTCATGAGTTTCTAGTTCTGGAGCCGGTGTATTATTTGGTATTCCTAACATGTTTTTTATATAGTTATCAGTATCTCTTACATTCATTCTTTCAGATATTATTTTATTTAATACTTCTTTTTGTTTATCTTCATCTTTTATTTGAAGTAAACATCTAGCATGTCTTTCAGATATTAAATTATTCATTAGAGCCACTTGAACTTCATTTGTTAGAGATAATAGTCTCATTTTATTAGCTATTGTTGATTGTGCTTTACCCATTCTTTTAGCTAATTCTTCTTGAGTAAAGTTACCCATATCTAATATTTTTTTGTATGACTTTGCTTCTTCAATAGCAGATAAGTCTTTTCTTTGAATATTTTCTATTAAAGCTAATTCAGCACTAGTTTGATCATCCATTGCTCCTACTATAGCGGGAACTTCTGTTAAGCCAGCTAATGTGGCAGCTTTATATCTTCTTTCTCCTGCTATTATTTCATATTTACTTCCTAAATCTCTCAATATTAGGGGTTGTATTATTCCATGTTCCCTAATTGAGTTTGCTAGTTCGTTTAAGGCTTCTTCATCAAATGTTAATCTAGGCTGAAATCTATTAGGAATTATATCTGTTAATCTAACCATTACGACTTCTTTATTCATCTTCATACTTATACCCTCTTTTCGTATTCTTTCCTACACTAATATAATAATACTATAATTTTTGTCTTTTTTCAAGATGTTTTAATTAATTTAATAAACAGAAAGAAATATAATTTTGATTTTTATATTTCTTTTTTTAATATTTCGTTATATTTTCTTGGATATTTTAAGTCTGTTTCTTTTTGCTTTTGATATTTTACTAATGTTCTTAAACTGTCTTCAAATGGGAGATTAAATACTATTCTATCTTTTTCTACAATATTTAATTTGGTTAAATAGTTATTTATGTTATATTCTTCTTTTTCGATATTTGATTTCATTGCTATAAAATAGCCATTTACTTTTACTAATGGAATGCCATATTCTAATAAGTGTTTTAATGGAGCCACCGCTCTAGCGGTTACTATACTATATTTTTCTCTGTTTATTTTGGCATATTCTTCTATTCTAGTATTTAAAACAGTAACATTTGATAAATTTAATTTTTCTTTTACTAAATTTAGAAAGTAACATTTTTTTCCATTTGACTCTATCAAAGTTATATTGGTAGATGGAAAGCATATAGCTAGAACTAGTCCTGGGAATCCCGCTCCAGAACCTAAATCACATATACTTTGATCTTTAATATTTATTATTTTTGTTATTGTTAGACTGTCATAGAAGTGTTTTAGATATACTTCTTCTTTAGTTATTATTCTAGTTAGATTATATTTTTTATTTTCTTCATTTAATATATTATAGTATTCATCTAATTTAGCTAGTGTATCGTTATTTAGTTCTATATTTAGTTTTTTTAATTCTTTTATAAATTCTTCTTTATTCATTATATTGTTTCCTTAAATATACTAATAGTATAGATATGTCAGATGGGTTTACACCACTTATTCTTATTGCTTGAGCTATGTTTAGTGGTCTTACTTCTTTTAATTTTTGTCTTGCTTCACTAGCTAGATTTGGAACTTTATCATAATCTATATCTTCAGGTATTTGTTTTTCGCTGTTCTTTAGCATTTTTTCTGCTTCACGTTCTACTTTCTTTATATATCCTTCATATTTTATTTGTATTTCTACTTCTTCTATAACATCGTCATCGTAATTTAAATCTAGGTTATATGTTTCTATTATTGCTTTTAGATTTGACGTTGGATTTTTTAAGTAATCATATACTGATGTTGTTACTCTTCTTTTTTCGTTGTCTACTTTTATTTTTGTTTCTTTTAGTTTATTTTTTAACTCTTCGATATTATTTTTTTTATTTGTAAATTTATCATACTTTTCACCATTTATTAGTCCTACTTTATGACCATATTCTCTTAATCTTAAATCACTATTATCATGTCTTAGTAGTAATCTATATTCTGCTCGTGATGTTAACATACGATATGGTTCTTTGGTTCCTTTTGTTACTAAGTCGTCAATTAGTACTCCTATATATGCTTCATTTCTTTTTAGAATTAATGGTTCTTTATTTTCTAATTTTAATGAGGCATTTATTCCTGCTATTAAGCCTTGACAAGCTGCTTCTTCGTAACCACTGGTTCCATTTATTTGTCCTGCTGTAAATAAGCCATTTAATACTTTTGTTTCTAGATTTGGTTTTACTTGTGTTGGATAGATGGCATCATATTCTATAGCATAGGCATATCTTAATATTTTAGCGTTTTCTAATCCTGGTAATGAATGAACCATTTTTTCTTGAATTTCTTTTGGCATACTTGTAGAGAAACCTTGAAGATATATATCATCATAGTATAGGCTTTCTGGTTCTAAGAATAATTGGTGTTTATCTTTATCACTGAACCTTACCATTTTATCTTCTATGGATGGACAATATCTAGGCCCAACACCAGTTATATCGTCTAGTCCTCCGTACATGCTTGATTTGTTTAGATTATCATATATGATTTTTTTTGTTTCTTCTGTTGTATATATTAAGTAACATGGTTCTTGTGCATTTATATCATAGACTGGTTTATTAGTATGAGAAAATGTATAGTATTTTTTATCACCATCTTCTCTTTTAGTCTTTGTAAAATCTATGGTACTTCTATCTATTCGTGGTGGAGTGCCTGTTTTTAACCTTAATATTTTAAAGCCATACTTTTTTAAATTATCTGATAAATGCATTGATGGTTTTTCATTGTGTGGACCACTTCTTGTTCTAGTGTTTCCTATTAGAATATCCGATTTTAAATAAGTTCCTGTTGTTAATATAACTGCATTTGATGTTATATTTTCTCCTGTGGCTAATACTACTCCATATACGGTATTATCTTTTACTATTAAATCTTCAACCATGGCTTCTTTAATAGTTAAATTTTTTTCTTGTCTTAATAGTTTTAACATTTCTTTTGGATATGTTATTTTGTCTGCTTGAGCACGAAGTGATTTTACTGCTGGGCCCTTGGCGTAATTTAACATTTTCATTTGAATTAATGTTTTATCTGCTACTTCGCCCATTACTCCACCTAAAGCATCTATTTCTCTAACTATTATTCCTTTAGCGGAACCTCCTATAGATGGATTACATGGCATTGTTGCTATGTTATTTATATTTCCTGTTACTAATAGAGTTTTATGCCCTTTTCTTGCTGCTGCTACGGCTGCTTCACAACCGGCATGGCCTCCCCCTACTACTATTATTTCATAATTCATATACTTTCACCTACTTTCCTAAACAGAAACGACTAAAGAGTTCATCTAGTAACTCATCAGTATATGTTTCTCCTATTATTTCTCCTAAGTTATTCCATGCATCCTTAAGATGAAATTCTACAATATCTATTGGGCTATTATTATTTATTTCACTTATTGCATCATTTATATTATTTAAAGATTTTCCTAGAAGACTGATACTTCTAGCATTTGACATATATGTTAGATCACTTGCTTCTAATTCTCCGAGATTGAATAATCTTTTTATTTCGTCTTTTATTTTTTCTATACCGATATTCTCTTTAGCTGATATTTCTATATAGTTATCTAAAATACTTTTATCTAATTTGTTTTCTAGATCTATTTTATTTATTACTATTATTTTCTTTTTATCTTTTAGTTTTTCTAATAATTCTTTTTCTTCTGCTGTTATTTTTTCATTGTTATTTAAAATAAATATTACTAAGTCCGCTTCATTTATTATTGTTAGACTTTTTTCTATACCTATTTTCTCTACGATGTCATCAGACTCTCTAATACCAGCGGTATCTATAATATTTAAGATTACATTATCTAATATTATAGTTCCTTCTACTATGTCTCTTGTAGTGCCAGGAACGTTTGTAACTATTGCTTTTTCTTCTTCTAATAGTGAATTTAGGAGACTACTTTTTCCGACGTTTGGTTTACCTATGATACCTACTTTTATACCTTCTTTGATTACTTTACTGTCTTGGGATTTTTTTATTATTTTTTCTAATTTTTCTTTGAATTTTTGTATTTCTGGTAATATTTTTTCATTGGTAAGAACTTCGATATCTTCATACTCTGGATAATCTATATTTACTTCAATATTACTTATGATACCTACTATATCACTACGAAGATCTTTTATTAAGTTAGAAGTTTCTCCTGTTAAAGTATTTAATGACATTTTTCTTGCTTTATCTGATTTTGATGATATTAAATCCATAGTAGCTTCTGCTTCTAATAGGTCTATTCTACCATTTAGGAATGCTCTTTTAGTGAATTCTCCAGGTTCTGCTAATCTTGCTCCGTTATTTAAAAGTATTTCTAATACTTTATTAGTTGTAGCTATTCCTCCGTGACAATTTATTTCTACAATATCTTCTTTAGTAAATGTTTTTGGGGCTTTCATTACACTTACTAATACTTCATCTATTTTTTCATTGTTATTTTTTATATATCCATAATGAATGGTATGTGTTTCTACTTTGGTTAAATCTTTAGTAAATACTTTGCTAGCTATTTCTAAAGATTCTGGGCCACTTAATCTTATTATTGATATGGCTCCTATACCAGTAGTGGTTGATATGGCTGCTATGGTATCATTCATAATATATTCCTTCTTTCCTCCTTAGTATTTTAGCACAATTATAGGAAAAAGAAAAGAATTATTATTTATATAATTCTATTTCATTATTTTTATATGCTGTTAATATATTGTTCCATATAGTTGATTCAACAAATCTGGCTTTTTTTGGATGAACCAAATATCTTAATTGCAATGATATATGGTCATCTTCTACTTTGGTATATATTATTGGCTCATAATGGTTATAATATATACGATAATTATTGGTTACATTATTAATTTGTTTTTTTAACTTGTCTGGTACCTTTTTTAATATCTCGTTGGAATTAACTATTTTATAGATGGTGCTTTTTGCTTTTACTAGATCACAATCTAGTGGAACATTGATGGTTATTTCATCCCAAATATATTTAAAGGCTTTATTATAGTTTCTTAATGGGTAATGAAATATTATTGAATTTGGTAAGTGGATAATTATGCCTGTACTTTGGCCTGATAAGGCATTATTATCTACTTCTAATATTTCAAAGTTCATGGCTTTTATATTTACTACATCACCTTTATATTCATCTATTTCAATACGATCTTCAACTTCAAATGGCTTGTTTATTTTAATATATATACCACAGAAGAAATTAAATATTAAATCTCTTAGAGCTATTGTGAAAGCCGCTGATATGACACTTATAAATGTTAATGCATCTTTAATAAATCTACTCCAAATGATGATTATTATACTATACATTATTATTTTGATTATTAATTTGAATTTTTGAGTATAATTATATTCTTTTTTATCATCCTTGGTTTTCTTTAATAACTTTATGCCTATTTTTTCAATAATATATATTATTAGTATACATAAAATTGTTTTAAGCGTTAATTGGACATAAATATTATTTAACTTTAAAATTTCTTTTAGTTCATTTATATAATTCATTTATCCATCTCCTTTCGTTTATGGAAGAACAATTATAACATATACCTTTATTATATGCAAGTAGTAAGAAAAATAAAAAGAAGATTACTCTTCCTTTAATTTTATTACTACTTTTCTATTTGGTTCTTCACCAATTGATTCTGTATATACATATTTATCATCCGCTAAAACTGAATGAACAATTCTTCTTTCATAAGAATTCATACTATCCATAGTTACTTCTGTTTTAGTTTTATGAGCTTCTCTAGCTAATCTTTTAGCTAATATTTCAATACTTTTAACTCTTTTCTCTTTATAGTTTCCAACATCTATAATTATTGATAAATGCTCTTTTAATTTTGAATTTACCATTTGTCTTATTATTAATTGTAGAGCTGCTACATTTTTTCCATTTTTTCCAATTAGAATTGAATTATTATCTGAGAAAATTGTTACTGAAATACTATTGTCTCTTCTTCTTACTTCAAGATTTGATTCAGTTCCCATTAATTTTGTTATTTTACTTATTGTTTCTTTGATAAATGTTATTATTTCATTTATATTTAATACTTCTATTTCAACTGATTTTTTTAATAATCCTGATTTTTCTGTAATATTATTTATTATTAGGTCTTCTTCACTTATTTTTAATTCTTCTAATGCTAACTCTACAGCAGCTTCTTTTGTTTTTCCTTCAAACGTATATGTCTTCATTACTTCTTAGCCTTCTTTCCTTCAACTAGTTTATTTTGAACTACAGTAAACATTGATGAAGTTATCCAATATAATCCTAATGCTACTGGTAAACTGAATGCTGCTATGGCTATCATAGCTAACATAAAGTAAATGGTACCTTTCATTTGTCCTTGCATAGCTGTTTGATCTTTTAATGTTTTTCTAAATGATAGATATGATGTTCCTAGTATTAGTAGTAAGAATATTAAATATGCATACCAATTGCTAGAAAATAATCCATGTGACATAGTAGTTCCCATGTCTAAACTTAGAAATTTATTTTCAAATATTACTGGAGTTCTATTTATGGCTTCTAAGTATGCAAATAATAGTGGTATTTGAATAAATGATAGTAAGCAACTTGAAAATGGATTTATTTTATTTTTTTGATAAATCATCATCATTTCTTCTGCTTTTCTTTTTTGATCTTCTTCACTTGTTCTATTTTTATACTTAGCTTCTAATTTTGTTAACTGTGGTTGAATTTCTTTTAATTTTTCTGATTGCATAGCAGTTTTTTTAGTAAATGGTGCTAATATAAGTCTTATAGCTAAGCCTGATAATATTATAGCTAATCCATTTGCTAATCCTTTACTTAGATTTATACTAGTTAACAATGCGCCAACCTTTATTAATAACCAAGCAAGTGGTTTTACAAATATGGTTGTCCATAGTCCTTCATAATTGTCAAATGGTTTGAAGTTTTCGCAAACTGGTAGTTTGTCTGTATCTACTCCATTTTCCTTATATAGTTCTATTACTTTTTCTTCGGTTGGTCTACATAAAACATTTTCTGTTAAAGTTTTTCCAGTATCCTCAAATTTTACTGCTTTTTTATTTTCGTCTGTTAATGTTTTAGTACATCCAGTAAGCATTATTAAACTTATTATTAATAGTAGTACTTTTGCATTTTTCTTTTTCAAATTAATCACCTATACTTTTTATTAGTTTTAACAATTCTTTTTCCATATCTTTATACGTTAATTCTAATATGCCTTTCCTAACAATTATAACATAGTCATAACCGTTTTGTATAGTGTTTTTATTGTTATCGATAATGTTTTTTGCCCTTCTTTTTATTTTATTTCTTCCAACAGCAGTATCTGTTTTCTTTGGTACTGTGATACCATATCTATTATCTTTGTTATTCTTTCGATAATAGATGCTGAAGTATTTACTTTTTTTAGCATTACCTAAATTTATTATCTCTGTGTATTCACGAGATGATTTTATTATATCTATTTTTTTCATATTAGATAAAAAGAAAAAAAGAAAACAAAATTATGCACATAATTTTTTTCTTTTTTTAGCTCTTCTTTTCTTTAAAACATTACCTTTAACTCTAGCAAAGAAACCATGTTTTTTTGCTTTTTTTCTATTATTTGGTTGATAAGTTCTTTTCATTATATAATACACCTCCAAGTCAAATGCTACTTTATTATATATTTTAATTTTAATTATGTCAAGTGATTTTTATAACTTTTATATATAGACTTTGATTATGTTTTTAATGATATTATAAAATATTTAAAAACTACTTTCTTTTTTTGACTTTTTTTGATACAATTGTAGTTGAGGAAAATAAGGTGACATTATGGGAAAAATTATTGCAATTGTAAACCAAAAGGGTGGTGTTGGTAAAACCACTACTAGTATAAATTTATCTGCCTCTTTAGGAGTTTTAAATAAAAAAGTTTTACTTGTGGATTTGGATCCGCAGGGAAATGCTACTACAGGAGTTGGAGTTGATAAAGGAGATATCTCTAGTAGTATTTATGAAGTTCTTACTATGAAGAGTGATATTAATGGCTCAATTATTAAAACTAAAAGTAAGAATTTATATTTATTGCCTGCTTATCTAAATCTAGCAGGTGTAGATATGGAACTTATCGAACTTGAGAGAAAAGCGAAAGAAACAGGAGTAAAATTTAATAGGGTAACTAGACTTAAGGATGAACTTGGTAAAGTTAAAGATGAATATGATTTTATTTTAATTGATTGTCCTCCTAGTCTTGGTATTCTTACTACTAATGCTTTGGCTGCTGCTGATTCAGTACTTATTCCGGTACAATGTGAATATTTTGCTTTAGAGGGTATTATGCAGCTTATTAATACTATTATGTTGGCACAAAGGAAAGTTAATCCGAACTTAGATATTGAAGGAGTACTTCTTACTATGTTCTCTAATACTAATTTGGGTGTTGAAGTTATTGAAAGTATCAGGGGATTCTTTAAAGAGAGGGTTTATGATACTATTATTCCTAGATTAGTAAGGCTAGCTGAAGCTCCTAGTCATGGTAAACCAATACTTGAATATGAACCTAGAAATAAAGGCACTATTGCTTATTTAAATTTAGCAAAGGAGGTTATTGATAGAAATGGAACAGAAAAAGAAAGCGCTAGGTAAGGGGTTAGAAGAATTATTTTCTAGTGAAGTACTTGATTTTGATACTTTTGAAAGTAATATTATGGAAACTGCTGAAGAAAATGATATTAATGAGATTCCTGTATCAGAAATAAGGCCTAATCCTTATCAGCCTAGAAAAACTTTTAATGAGGAAGCTTTGAACGAACTTGCTGAATCTATTAAAAACTATGGCGTTTTTCAACCAATCATTGTAAAGAAGGGCCTTAGAGGATATGATCTTATAGCAGGTGAACGTAGACTTAGAGCTAGTAAAATTGCTGGATTAACAAAAATACCAGCTATAGTAAAAGAGTTTACTGATGATGAGATGCGTGAAATATCTTTACTTGAAAATATTCAAAGAGAAAATCTTACAGCTATTGAACTTGCTTGGGCTTATAAAGGTATTATTGATAATCTTGATATTAGGCAAGAGGACTTAGCACAAAAAATTGGTAAAAGTAGAAGTCATGTCACTAATACTTTAGGGCTTCTTAATTTACCTAAAAGCGTTCAAGAGATGATACTAAATGGTGATATTAGTATGGGGCATGCTAGAGTACTTAGTAAAATGGATGATGATGACGAGGTTATAAAACTAGCCGATAGAATTGTTCATGAAAATATTAGTGTTCACGAATTAGAGGATATTAGTAAAAAAGATGATATTAAGAAAAGAATGCCTATAAATAAGAGAATAAATAATAACAACTATAACTATTCTCAAGTTGAGGATGAACTTAAGGATATTCTTGGAACTAATGTTAAGATTAATGGTAAAAAAATTAGTATTTATTTTGAAAATGTAAATGATTTGAATAGAATACTTGAAATTATGAATTTTGATATTAAGTAGAAATTAAATGTTTCTACTTTTTTATTACTTTGTAGTTAACTTATTTGGCTTTAAATTTCTTTTTTGTTATTATGACGCGTTAGAACTGATTTTATACGATACCAGTGATAAGATTAGTTTGCACGCGTTAAAGTTAGGCTTTATAATTTTTTATCGATATTTGTCTTACTTAATTAGTTGCATCAATATTCAACAATGAATTATAATATTCTTGAAGTAGAAATAGAAAAGTGAGGTGTCAAAGATGCAAGGAAAAGTAAAATGGTTCAATAATGATAAGGGCTATGGATTTATTGATTATCCTGGTGGAGAAGATATTTTTGTTCACTATTCTGCTATTAAACAGGATGGCTATAAAACTTTATCTGAAGGTCAAATAGTTGAATTTGATCTTATTGAGACTGCTAAAGGTTTACAGGCTATAAATGTTTTGGCAGAATCTAATGTTAAAGCTTAATATTTAATACATAAGATAGCTAGAAGTTTAGGCTATCTTATTTTTTATTGGAGGATATATGAATAATGTTAGAAATTTTCTCTTATCAATAAGGGAAGTAATTGTCTTACTTATTGTTCAGTATGCAATTTTGATCGGTATTATTTTAGTATTCGGTAAAAATAATGGTATTGTGATAGGGGCATTAGCTATTGTTTTTATTGAGATTTGTTATATTATATATAAATATAGAAAAGATATGTTTGACATAAACATTGGTAATAATCTTTACTTTCCATATGTACTTCTTGGTACTGGTATAGCAGTTATATACAATATGATTATTTTTAAATTGGGAATTATTAATAATGTTACTAATATTGATATTTTTATTAATATTATTGCCTCTGCAATTATAGGGCCAATATTTGAAGAAATATTGTTTAGATATAGTCTTATTAATAAGTTAGAGATTTATTTTTCTAGGAAATGGTCTATTTGGCTATCTACTATTATATTTGCACTATGTCATACTGGTATATATACAATGATTTTTGCTTTTATTATTGGTATTGTTAATGGATATTTATATTCTACTAAAAGGGATATTTTGATACCTATATTTGTACATATTTCTGCTAATATGATTGCTACTTTTTTATTTGGTTATAATAGTGTAATATTGATATTAGGCTTCTTACTTATTATAATTAGTTATTTTATTATCAAAGAATAAAGCTTTGATTTTTTTGTTTTATTATACCTTTATATTATGATAAATAAAATAGAAAAATAGTACTTCTTTATTCTTTACTTTTGATATTTTTTATTATACAATATGTGTAAGGAAGTGTTGTTATGGAGAAATATACTTTATTACCCGCTGATACTTATGTTGTTATTAATAAGACTATTCTCCATGACGAGGATAGAAAAATACTTACTGATCTTTATTTGCCTATTATTGGTGCGGATGCTGTTATGCTATATTTTTGTCTTTGGTCATCCCTTGATAATTCTCAAATAGTAAGTAAAGACTTTTCCCATCAAAAATTGGTATCTAGTCTTAGAATGACCATTAATGAAATATATGATAATAGATCTAAGTTAGAGGCAATCGGGCTTATTAAAACATTGGTTAAAGAAGGGGAAGTAAACAATTATATATATGAACTATATTCTCCTGCTAGTGCTACTGAATTTTTATCTCATCCAATACTTAATATTGTATTATATAGTAATATAGGAAAGATTGAATATGATAATTTGGTTAAAGCTTATAAATTACCTAGATTTAATACTAGTAATTATAATGATATTACTAAAAGCTTTAATGATGTCTTTGAGTCTACTGGTATGACTAGTTATGACTTATCTTTAGATGATATTAGGAAATACAATAAACTTAAACTTAATATTAATAGTAATTTTGATTTTAACTTTCTTATTAATTCTATGCCTAAAAATATAGATGTTAATAGGGTATTTACTAAGGAGATTAAAGAGCTTATTATTAATTTATCTTTTATATATGATATTGATGCTATTCATATGTCAAATATTATTAAGGGCTGTTTAAATGAAAGGGGAACCATTAATAGAGAACTTTTAAGAAAGAGTTCTAGGAATTATTATCAATTTGATAATGGTGGTATTCTTCCTACTATTATTGATAATAGTCAACCTGAATATCTTAGAAAGCCTGTTGGAGATACTTCTAATAGGGCTAAAATGATTTATACTTTTGAAACTATTTCTCCAAGGGAACTACTTATTAAAAAGAATAATGGTAGTGAACCTACAAGAAGAGATTTAAAGCTACTTGAAGATTTGCTTGTTGACTATAAACTTAAACCTGGAGTTGTTAATGTTCTTATAGACTACATTCTTAATGTTAACAACAAAAAATTAACTAGGAATTACGTTGAAACTTTAGCAGGAGAATGGCAACGACTTGGTATTGAAACTGTTGAGGAAGCTATGAGTACCGCTGAAAAAGAACATAAGAAAAGAAATAAAAAAGTTATTAAAAATGAAAATATAAATGTTAAAACACCTGATTGGTTTGATAAAAATATTACTAAGAATTCTATTTCTAGTGATGAAGAAAATCAATTAGAAGAACTTTTAAAGGAGTATAAATAATGAAAGAAGCTACTAATATTATTAAAAAATATAAATTTGATGATTATGAACTTAAAAAGAATTTTGATAAAGCATATGAAGATGATGCCTTTAGAAAGATTGTTAATGATATTGATATGCCTAATGAAAAACTTGTTAGTTATACTTCTTTAATTATGGATTCTGCTAAAGAAATTAAAAATTGTAAAAATTGTAAGAATATTTTGGAATGTCGAAATGCTGTTAATGGACATGTTTATTATCCTAGTGTTCTTAATGATGAAATTGTATTTTCTTATATTCCTTGTAAATATAAAAAGAAACTCGATAAGGATACTGAATATCAAAATAATATTATAATGATTGATATGCCACGTGAAATACTTAATGCTTCAATGAAAAATATTTATACGGATGATAAGAATAGAATTGAAGCAATTAAATGGCTTACTACTTTTATCAAAAAGTGTGAAGCTGGTACTAAAACTAAAGGATTATACTTGACAGGTAACTTTGGATGTGGTAAAACTTATTTAGTAGCCGCTAGTATGAATGAACTAGCAAAAAAGGGAAAAAAAGTTGCTATTGTTTATTATCCTGATTTTTTGAGAAAACTAAAAGAAAGTTTTTCTGATGATTTTAAAACAATATTTAATGATGTTAAAAATTCTGAAATACTTCTTTTAGATGATATTGGGGCTGAGACTGTTACTAGTTGGAATAGAGATGAAATTTTAGGAACTATTTTACAATATAGAATGCAAGAAGGTCTTCCTACGCTATTTACTTCTAATCTTACTATTTCTGAATTGGAAGTACACTTAGCTAGTAATGATAGTGAAGGCAGGATTAAGGCTAGAAGAATTATTGAAAGAATTAAATTTTTAACAGATAATATTACGATGATTGCGGAAAATAGAAGAAAGTGAGGAATAAAAATGGAAAATAATTATAAGGAAGGTACTTTTGAAGATAATGGTGGTAAATCTAGAGTTGTTATTGAGAGTGATAATGCTCCTCTTAATATGCCTAGTAATGTTACTTTAGTTAACAGACCTAAAGTTAAGAAAAAGGTAAAGACCAATCCTCTTTTACAGGATATTGGTCCTAAAAGTCAGGGATTTGCTGGTGTAGCTTTACTTGCTGGTCTTATTGCTTTAGCAGGAGTAGCACTTGCTTACTTTAATCTTAGATATTAATTTTAATTTATATTTATTTATATAAAGGAGGGATAGTTATGTTAACATCTTTAGAAGTGAAAACTAGTTATTCTATTTTGGGTAGTTTAAATAAAATAGAAGCACTTGTTAGTAGAGCTAAAGAACTTGGCTATTCCTCTTTAGCTATTACTGATACTAATAATATGTTTGGTACATATGAGTTTTATTTGACTTGTCTTAAATATAATATTAAACCTATTATTGGTATTGAGGTTTTATTTGATGATAAAAAATTTATATTACTTGCTAAGAATAATAATGGTTATAAAAATTTGATTAAATTATCTACTTTAATATCAGAAGATAATATAAATGAAGATGTTTTAAAACTATATAATAAAGATATTATTCTTATTATTCCTTATGAATGTTTTGATAAGAGGATTATTAGTATTTATGATGAATATTTTATTGGATATAGTAGTTTAGATGATATTAATAATATTGATGATAACAAAGTATTTATTAATGATACTTGTTATATTGATAGGAATGACTATAAGTATTTAGATTATTTAATTATGATACGTGAAGATAAGAAGCTAGGGGAGTTTGAACTTGGTACTTATAAGGGAAGACATCTTCTTACTAAGGAAGAATTTGATAGTTTTGTTCCTAATAATATTATTTCAAATATGAAATATATTGAAGATGTATGTAATGTTTCTTTTGAATATAATAGTAATTTATTGCCTATATATGATGAGAATATTAATGCTTTTGAATTTTTGACTAACTTATGTAATAAGGGATTAAATAAAAGACTTAATGGTAATGTTAGTGAGATATATCAAAAGAGACTTAATTATGAACTTGATGTTATTAATCGAATGGGATTTTGTAACTATTTTCTAGTTGTTTGGGACTATGTTAAGTATGCTAAATTTAATAATATTTTAGTTGGTCCTGGTAGAGGTAGTGCCGCTGGTAGTCTTGTTAGTTATTCTATTGGTATTACGGAGATTGATCCAATTAAATATGATTTGTTGTTTGAAAGATTTTTAAATCCTGAAAGAGTTACTATGCCTGATATTGATGTTGATTTTGATAGTGAAAAAAGAAATTTGGTTATTGATTATGTTACTCATAAATATGGTGAAAAGAGAGCTACTGGAATTATTACTTTTAATACTTTAGGGGCTAAACAAGTAATAAGAGATTTAGGTAGATGTATGAATTTATCACTTCCTATTATAGATGATCTTGCTAAAAGTATTACTTCTAAGGAACTAAAGGACTCTTATGTTAATGATGCTAAATTTTATAGGCTTATTAATTCAAGAAGTGAATATAAAAAACTTTATGATATTGCTTTGAAATTAGAAGGGCTTCCTAGACATATATCTATACATGCCGCTGGTATTGTTATGAGCAGGTGTGATATTGATGAGATTATTCCTTTATATAAGAATCCTATTGGTATTTATACTACTGCTTTTTCTAAAGATTATTTGGAACCTTTAGGGCTACTAAAAATGGACTTTTTAGGGCTTGATAATCTTACTTTAATGAGTAATGTTATTGATGAAATCAGAAGAAAAGAAAATATTAATATTAGTTTTGATAAAATTCCTTTGGATGATAAGAAAACATTAGATATATTTTATAATGTTGATACTGATGGTATTTTTCAATTTGAATCTACTGGTATGAAGAGATTTTTATCTAAACTTAAGGTTAAGTCATTTGAGGATATTGCTACTGCTTTGGCTTTATATAGGCCAGGGCCTATGGATAATATTGATAGTTTTATCAGAAGACGAGAAGGAAAAGAGGTAATAGATTATATTCATCCTGATTTAGAAGATATTTTAAAACCAACTTATGGTATTATTATTTACCAGGAACAAATTATGCAAATAGTAAGAAGAATGGCTGGTTATTCATATGGAGAGGCTGATATCTTAAGAAGAGCTATGTCTAAAAAGAAGGAATCTATTATTTTAGAGGAGAGGCCTAAATTTATTAAAGGCTCTTTAGAAAATGGTTATAGTGAAGATATTGCAAATAAGGTATATGATTTAATTCTTAAGTTTGCTAATTATGGATTTAATAAAGCACATTCTATATCATATGCTGTTACTGCTTATAAAATGGCATTTATTAAAACTTATTTTCTTAAATATTTTATATCCGCTATGCTTACTAATGTTATTGGTAATAATGCTAAAACAAACATATATTTGAATAGAGCAAGAATGAGTGGTATTACTATTTTGCCTCCTGATATTAATGAGAGTACTGATAAGTACTTTGCTTATGATAATTTTATTAGATGTCCTTTGTCTATTATTAGTAATGTTGGTACATCTGTAAGTAATGATATTATTCATGAAAGAGAAAATGGTAAATTTACTGATTTCTGTGATTTTGTACTTAGAATGGAAGGTACTTCTGTTAATCAAAGGGTTATAACTAATCTTATATCAGCGGGAGCTATTTCCTTTGGTTATAATAGAAAAACTTTAATTCAAAATATTGATAATGTTATTAACTATGCTGACATAGCAAAAGATGCTGGTATGATTGAAATTGAAAAACCAGAGATGGAAATATATGATGAATATACTAAAGAAGATGTTATTAAGATGGAACTTAAAACTTTAGGATTTTATTTATCACTCCATCCCGCTAGTAAGTATAGAAAAGATTATATAGTTACTTCTATGAATATTAAGGATTACTTTGATAAAAATATTAAGATGGCTCTTTTGATTAGTAATATTAGAGAAACTACTACAAAAAATAATGATGTTATGGCTTTTGTAGTAGGTAGTGATGAATATGGTGATGTTAGTTTAACAATATTTCCTAATGTTTATAGTAGATTTAATAATATTAAAATTAATGATATTATAGAGATTAGTGGAAGAGTAGAAAGAAGATTTGATAAGTATCAAATTGTTGTTAACAGTATTAAAATTTTAGAATAGGGTGATTGTGATGAAAAAAGGTGTATTTGTTGTTATTTCTGGTCCTTCTGGAGTTGGTAAGGATACTATTGTTAGTAGGCTCATTAATAATGGTCTTGGTATATATTCTGTTTCTATGACCACCAGAAACAAAAGAAAAGGAGAAATTGATGGGAAAGATTATTTCTTTCTGTCCAAGGATGAATTTTTAGATAATATAAAAAAGGATAATTTATTTGAATATGCTATTTATAATAATAACTATTATGGTACCCCTAAAGACTTTGTATTTAATAATATTAATGATGGAAAAAATGTTATTGCTATTGTTGATGTACAAGGGGCTATGAAAATTGAAAGTAAATATAGTGATGCTTTATCGATATTTATTATGCCTCCTTCTTTTGAAGAATTAGAAAAAAGATTAATAAATAGAGGTACTGATAGTATGGATAATATTAAAAATAGGTTAGAGATTGCAAAAAAAGAAATTAGTTATAGTGATAAGTATGATTATACTATAATTAATGACGATATGGAAAAAACTATAGATGAGATAAAAAATATTATTAAAAGTTGCAATTAATTGTAAAATCTGCTATAATACTTCGGCGTAAGGGGGAAATTATGGATAATGGTTTTAATTCATCTTTATATTTTAAAGATGAGAAAGAAATGCTTCAAAGTATTAAGAATTTTTTGAATAGACCTGATATTAAGAATTGTGGTGATACTATTAGTTTTTATCATTTATATAAAATGGTAAAAGCATATATGTCTATTGTTAATAAAAAAGCAAATGATAACCAAAGTTTAGTTAGAGCTATTAATTTAGCTAGACCTTATTCTGTTGATTATAATGGTAATAGTAATAATATTAATGTTACTAATATTAGTGTTATGCTAGATGGTAATCTTGATAGTACCGCTAAAATATTTTTTGGATTTAATGGTAAAACTAATAATTCTGCTTTGATGCATAATTATCTATGTAAAGATTCTGATAGTAATAATTTATATTGGGAAAGAGAATATCCTGCTTTAAATAGTGATATTTTAACGAGATTTTATGATGATTTTATGAATTTATTTGATTTTAGAGAACAATATATTTCATCTTTGATGTCTGATAATGTTTATCTTTCTAAATATGGTAATAATTTTAGTACATCTATTCAAACTGGATATTTTAAAGCTAGTATTGATATAGATCAATATGGCAATCTTTTTCACTATGTTGAACTAGATATACCTGAACATTTAATAAATAATGTTGATAAGGATATGGTGATTAGAGATTATATTGCTAACAAAGAAAAAAGTATTATGAAAAAAATACCAGTTGATATTAATTCTTTGGATGATGTGTTTAAAAATATTTTAACTAATAAAAGTAAGAATATTTTAGTAAAAAAAAGAACTTTATAAGTAGCAAAAGATACATATATTAAATATGTGTCTTTTGTTTTTATAGTATAATATTATTGCAATGAAATGTTGCTTTTGATATAATAATGACATAAGGTAGGTTATTATGGAATTAAGTGGTTATAATAAAATACTTGTAGATAGTTTTTTGAATAGACCTAATGTTAAGAGAGATGATAATACTATTAGTTTTTACCAACTTTATTGTGAAATTAGAAATTATTTTAATGAATGTTATAGTAAAGCTTATTATAATGAAAAATTAGTTAATAAAATTAATAATATTTCTAGTAATAAGAACATTAGTATTGAAAATATTAGTATTAGCTTATTAGGTAATGTTGATGATACTTCTGAAATATATATATTATATATTGATAATAATGGGGATAGTGTTATTGATCGTTGTGAAAATTCTTTATGTAGAGATATTAATGGCTCTATATATTGGAAATACGATTATCCTGTATTGGATAATAATACATTTGTCAATGTATATGATGATTTTATGGAATTATTTGATTTTAGAGAAAAGTTTATAAATAATTTTTTTACTTTAGGTGTCTATAAAGAAAAAGGTAACTTTGAAACTTATTATAGTACAGCTTATTCTGGTATTAAAACTAAAATGATTTTTAATCAGCGTGGGCAAATTAAATATGAGGTATATACTTGTGAACCAGGTTCTTTTCAAGAAATAGACTCTATTGATGATGAAGCTATCGCAATTATGAAAAAAGTTTCTGTTGATATAGATACTTTAAGTAATTTTTATAAAATTGCTTTGGGTTATGATAAAAAGAAAAGTTTGACTAAAAAGAAAACTATTTAATATTGATAATACTTCAAGTAGAGACCTTGGGCTCTACTTTTTTTATGAAGACTTTGGCTTCATAAAACAGCGAGCAACAAAGTGCGAGATGAAAACAAGAATAATTGTTATTTTACTTGAAAAATAAGTTATTTTATTATATACTTATATTAAATTATGAGTTGGAGGTCTTTTTATGAAAAGTAGTAGAGTTATGAAGATATTTGAACAATATGTTAGAAAATATGATATGAATAATGTTAATATTAAATCTAAGTATTTTCATTCTTTAAAAGTAATGGAAATAGCAAAAGAACTTGCTAATGGTCTTGGTATTTTTGATGAAGAAGAGATCTCTGTTATTGAACTTATTGGTTTATTTCATGAAATAGGTAATTTTTCTTTGACTCCTAATTATCATATCGATGATGATATTGATGATGCTTATGATAAAACTATCAACATTTTATTTACAAAGGGATTAATTAGAGAAATTAGTAAAGAAACTAAATATGATAATATTATTAAAATGGCTCTATATGCTTATGATAAAGATGGGTTCCCAAGTGATATAGGTGAAAAAGAAAAACACATATGTGCTATTATAAAAGATGCTCATAATTTAGATTCTTTTAGATTGTTTGTTAACTATCCTTATGTTGATACAAGAATTGATGCTTATCCTAATAATCTTGTATATGATGAATTTAAGAAATTTCATACTATTAGTCCTAAGATGAGTGAAAACTCTTCTGATACGGTACTCGTGGTATTGTCAAAGATGTACTCATTTAATTATAGATATTCTTATTATTTACTTAGAAAGAATAATTATATTACTAAGATGATGGACTCTTTGACATTTGATAATAAAGAAATAGAAAACTTTTTTAAGCAGATCATGGGTGTGCTTAATAATTATATAGATGGAAAGATAGGTGCTTATAATGCTTGATAAAAAATATGACCATTTAATGGTTGAAAAAGATAAATATGAAACTTGGAAAAATAAAGATTATTTTAAATCTGGAGATTTAAGTAAAGAACCATATGCAATAGTTATTCCCCCTCCTAATGTTACTGGAAAGCTTCATTTAGGACATGCTTGGGATACTACTCTTCAGGATATTATTATTAGATATAAAAGAATGCAAGGCTATGATGCTTTGTGGCTTCCTGGTATGGATCATGCTGGTATTGCTACACAAGCTAAAGTAGATAAGAAACTTCGCGATGAGGGTATCGATCCTAGAAGTATGAATAGAGAGGAATGGCTTAAGGTTGCTTGGGCCTGGAAAGAAGAATATGCCGAGAATATTCATAATCAGTGGGCTAAACTTGGTTTATCTCTTGATTATTCTAAGGAAAGATTTACTTTAGATGATGGCCTTTCTAAGGCTGTTAGATGGGTATTTGTATCTTTATATAATAAAGGTCTTATATATAGGGGGGAGAGGATTATTAACTGGGATCCTTTAGCTAAAACTGCTTTATCTAATGAAGAGGTTATTTATAAGGATACTCCTGGAGCCTTCTACCACATTAAATATATGTTAGAAGATAGTGATGATTATTTAGAGGTTGCTACTACAAGGCCTGAAACTCTATTTGGTGATACAGCAGTAGCGGTTAATCCTAATGATGATAGATATAAAAAATATATTGGTAAGAATGTTATTCTTCCTATTGTTAATAAAAAGATTCCTATTATAACAGATGAACATGCTGATATGGAATTTGGTACTGGTGTTGTTAAAATTACTCCTGCTCATGATCCTAATGATTTTGAAGTTGGTAATAGACATAACTTAGAGAGAATTGTTGTTATGAATACTGATGGTACTATGAATGAGAATGCTCTTCAATATAACGGTCTTGATAGATTTGAATGTAGAGAAGCTGTTACTCATGATTTAGATAGTATGGGACTTCTTATAAAAGTTGAACCTATTAATCATAATGTTGGTTTTTCTGAGAGAACTAATGTTATGGTAGAACCTTATTTGTCTAAGCAATGGTTTGTTAAGATGCGTCCTTTAGCGGATAGAGTTCTTGAAAATCAAAAAAATAAGGATACCAAAGTTAATTTTGTTCCTGCTAGATACGAGAAGGTAATGAATCATTGGATGGAAATCACTTATGATTGGTGTATATCTAGACAGCTTTGGTGGGGTCATAGAATTCCTGCTTGGTATAAAGGTGATGAAGTATACGTAGGTATGGAAGAACCTAAAGGTGATGGTTGGGTACAAGATAGTGATGTACTTGATACTTGGTTTTCATCTGCTTTATGGCCATTTTCTACTTTAGGTTGGCCAGATGATACAGATATGCTTAAGAGGTATTATCCTAATAATGTACTTGTTACTGGTTATGATATTATTCCTTTCTGGGTTAATAGAATGACTTTCCAAGGACTTGAGTTTTTAAATGAAAGACCATTTAAGGATTGCTTAATACATGGACTAATTAGAGATAAACAAGGTAGAAAAATGAGTAAAAGTCTTGGTAATGGTATAGATCCTATGGATGTTATTGATGAATATGGTACTGATTCTCTTAGATTTTTCTTAACTACTAATACTGCCGCTGGAACTGATTTAAGATATGATGAGGATAAAGTTAAAGCTACTTGGAACTTTATTAATAAACTTTGGAATGCTTCAAGATTTGTTCTTATGAATATAGAAGATTTAAATAAAGATAATTATACATTAGATAATCTTAAGGTACAAGATAAATGGATATTAAATAAATGTAATAATTTAATTAAGAGTACAATTAAACATATGGATAAATATGAGTTTAACGTAGTTGGTACAGAGGTTTATAACTTTGTTTGGGGTGACTTCTGCGACTGGTATATTGAGCTTGCTAAAATAAATATGGATAATACTACTAAGAGTGTATTACTTAAAGTTTTAACTGACATTCTTAAAATGCTTCATCCATTTATGCCATTTGTTACTGAAGAGATATATGATATGCTTCCTATACGTGATAGTGAGTCTATCATGATTAGTTCTTATCCAACTTATGATAAAAAATATGTGTTTGATGATGCTAAAGAATTAGATAATGTCATAGAATTTATTGTTAAAGCTCGTAATGTTAAACAAGAAAATAAAATACCTAAAGATGCTTTAGTATATTTTAATGGTAATTATAGTGATATTATATTAAAATTACTTAAGGTAGATAATTCTTTATTAACAAATGATAGTACTTTAGATGGTATTACCGCTAAAGAAGGGGAATATGTCATTAAATATATGTTTGATATGTCAAGTAATAGAGAAAAAGAAATGGAAAATCTTATAAAAGAGAAAGAAGCATTAGAGGCCTCTATTAAGAGAAGAAATAATTTACTTGCTAATCAAAATTATGTATCTAAGGCACCTCTAGCAATTGTTAATAAAGAGAGAGAAGATTTAAAGAAAGAAAAAGAAAGATTAGATATAATATTAAGTAAATTTACAAAATAGTATTTTTATGATAAAATAATATTGAATGTAAAGGAGGTATAAATATGGCTAAATTTTGTAAAAACTGTGGTAATGAACTTAACGAAGGACAAGAGGTTTGTTTAAACTGTGGTGTTAAGGTTGAAAACAAAACTACACAAAATAGCGATACTAAGGGCTACTGCTACAACTGCGGTGCAGAGCTTAATCCTGAGCAAGATATTTGTTTAAAGTGTGGAGTTAGAGTCAACAAGGCTAATGGTGAGGCTAAATCTAAAATGGCCGCTGGACTATTAGGTATATTCTTAGGTGGATTCGGTGTTCATAATTTTTATTTAGGTAATACTGGTAAAGCAATTGCTCAACTTCTTATTACTTGTTTGTCTTGTGGCTTTTTAAGTCCTATTTCTGCTGTATGGGGACTTATTGAGGGTATTCTTATTCTTTGTGGCAATATTACTACTGATGCTAATGGTAATACCCTTAGTGACTAATGAAAAGAGTTATTAATCTACTTATACTTACTATTATTATTATATTCGTTTTGTTAATGGTAAGTGGTACTATTCATTATAGTTGTATATTTAAAAGAATATTTAATATTTGTTGTCCTGGATGTGGTCTTACACGTAGTTTTAGATGTATACTTAATTTTGATTTTATCGAAGCAATTAAATATAATATTCTTGGTATACCTTTATTTGTTAGTTTTATTGTATTTAGTATTATGCTTATTTTTGATATTATTAAAAATAGTAATACTTCTATTAAAGTAATAATGAATGTATTTAAGAATTATTATTTAATAATTATATTTATTCTTATTATAACGATGATTATTAATAATATTAATGGTATATAAATTTTAAAACATCTCATAATATTTATGAGGTGTTTTTTATGGATAATATTTTTGGTGTATTTTATAGAACTATATTTGTACTTGCATTATTATTTCTAATTGCTAAGATGATTGGTAAGAAACAGATATCCCAACTTAATTTATTTGATTATATTATTGGTATTACTATTGGTTCTATTGCCGCAGATATTTCTCTGGACTTAGAAAAAAATTTAATTTCTGGTATTTTAGCTATTTTTTTATATGGACTTGCTTCTTATATTATATCTATTGTTACATTAAGAAGTATTAGTCTTAGAAGAATATTTAATGGCGTACCAACAGTTCTTGTGGAAAAAGGAAAAATAATTCAATCTGGGTTTGATAAATCGAAGATTGATATTAATGAATTTTTGTCTCAGGCTAGAATTAATGGTTATTTTGATTTAAATGAGATTGATTATGCTATTATGGAAATTAATGGTAGTATTAGTTTTCTTCCTAATGAAAAGGATAAACCAGTAAATAAAAAAGATATGAAGATTAAATGTAAGAATAAGGGACTTACCGCTAATATTATTATTGATGGTAAATATATGGAAAATAATATGAAAGCAATTGGTAAGAATAAAGAATGGTTAGATCATGAACTTGATATACAAGGAATAAAAGATTATCGGGAGGTACTACTTGCTACTTGTGATGATAACTATCAGGTTCATATATACAAAAGAGGTGTAAAGCCAGATAAAAATACTATCCTAGAATAGTATTTTTTTTAGGAGTCTGCTATAATTATGGTGGAGTATGATGTATGAAACTTGTTAAGAAGGAACTTTTATTTTTAATTATTGTTACATTTATTTTTTTGTTATATACAGTATTTTATCCTAATATTATTACTAATGATATGGAAATAGAATTAGGAAGCGATTATACTTTTAATTATGAATGTTATAATCTATTTAGTGATTTATCGGATAAAATTGTATCAACTGGTAATGTTGATACTTCTAAAATAGGTAATTATAAAGTTAGGGCTAGTGTTAAATACTTATTTTACAATATTAAGAAGGATTTTATAGTTAAAGTTGTTGATAAGATTCCTCCTGATATAGAACTTAAGGGGGATAATCCTGCTTATGTATGTCCTAACAAAGACTATATTGAGGAAGGTTATACTGCTTTGGATAACTATGATGGTGATATTACTGATAAAGTTGATACTATTATAGGTAAAGATAATATTTTATATAAAGTTTGTGATTCTTCTTTTAATAAATCAGAAGTTAAAAGAGATATTATACATGGAGATAAAGTTAATCCTAGTATAGAACTTAAGGGTAAGAGGACTATATATATTTATAAAGGTAGTTCTTATACTGAAGAAGGATATACCGCTTTTGATAATTGTGATGGTGATATTACTAATAAGGTTGTATCCACAGGGGATGTTGATACAAATACTATTGGTAAATATAAAATTACTTACGAAGTTAAAGATAGTAGTGATAATGCGTTTAGTATAGATAGAGAAGTAATAGTTATAAAGAGGCCAGTATACTCAGGAGATGGTATTATATATCTAACATTTGATGATGGTCCTAGTTATTTAACAGAAGAAATACTTGATATATTAGATAGGGAAGGTATAAAAGCAACTTTCTTTGTGTGTGGGGCGAATGAATTCACTAAAAGGGCTTATAATAGTGGACATACTATTGGGCTTCATAGTAATACACATAGTTACTCTTATATTTATACTAGTAGTAATAATTATTTTAATGACTTAAATAATATTAGTGATAAAGTATTTAATGTTATTAATATAAGACCAAATATCATTAGATTTCCTGGTGGTAGTTCTAATACTGTAAGTAGAAAATATAATACTGGTATTATGTCTTATTTGACAGTAGAAGTAGTAAACAGAGGATATAATTATTTTGATTGGAATGTTGATTCTAATGATGCTGGAAGTGATATTAACAATTCTTCTAATATATATTATAATGTTATTAATAATGTCTCTCATAACAGAACTAACGTAGTTCTTATGCATGATTCTGCTAATCATAGAGCTACTGTTAACGCTTTAAGCGACATTATAAGATACGGAAAAAATAATGGTTATACTTTTAAAGCTATAGATGATAGTACTCCTATTATTAGGCATAAAGTTAATAATTAATAAGTGTAAAATTGGCTTAAATATATTTATTTTATTTTATTTTTTTGATATACTATTGGTAGGAGGATATTATGATTAAGTCAATAAATAAATATATTAATTTATCTATTTTATTATCAATACTTTTTGCATTATGTGGTGTTATACTTATTGTATGGCCTAAAGCTTCACTTGATACTATTGGTTATATACTTGGTGCTTTCTTACTTGTATATGGTATAACTAACTTTATTGATAGTTTTACTATTAGTCCTATTTTTTGCTTAATAGAAATGATATCTAGTGTTTTATCAATAGTAATTGGTATAGCAGTATTTTTAAATCCTACTATTATGGAAAATTTACTTCCTATTTTACTTGGTATATTCTTTATTATTAGTGGTGCATTTAAGGCAAGAATATCATATATTATTAAGAGTGCTGATGATTACTTACTTCCTATAATTACTTCAATATTAATGATACTATGTGGTATTATACTTATTGTATATCCACAAGATTCCGCTATTGCAGTAGCTATTCTTACAGGAGTTATTATGCTTATATATGGTATATCTGATGTAATTGATATGATTGTATTTAAGTCTAATGTTAAAAGTATTGAAAATTATTTTGATAAATTAATTAAATAGTCTTCGGACTATTTTTTCTTTTGCTAAAGTTATTTACTCAAATTCTAGAATATTTTGAGAGACAATGTGATAATTATACATTATGAATGTAATAATAATAGTAATGATGATTGTACTTAAATGATAATCAATATACTTTTGTTATTAATGACAGCAACTTATAAGTAATACATTTGTTTGTTTTTTTGATATTTTTTATTTACTAAATTCTATTTATATGTTATACTCATATAGAGGATGTGATATGTAAATTATGATGGATTATATTATTATTGGATTACTTATTATTATTATTATACTTGTTATTGTTGCAATTATGAAGAATGTTAATGAAGGTAAGATTACAGAAAGACTTGGTAACTTGGAATCAAACACTATTAAAGGATTATCTAGTTTTCAAATTGATATTATGAAAACAATGAATGATAATTTTAATGGTCTTAATGATAGAATGGAAAAGAAACTTACACAAATTAATGATAAAGTTAATGAGAGACTTGATGATAATTTTGCTAAAACGAATAAAACATTTACTAATATATTAGAAAGATTATCTAAAATAGATGAGGCACAAAAGAAAATTGATACTTTGTCTACTGATATTGTTTCTCTTCAAAGTATTCTTACAGATAAAAAGAGTCGTGGTATTTTTGGAGAAGTTAATCTTAAACATATTTTAGTTAGTATTTTTGGTGAAAAAAATGATAATGTATATAGACTTCAATATAGTCTACCTAATGGTACAATAGCAGATAGTGTTATTTTTGCTCCAGAACCTCTTGGAACAGTTGCTATTGATTCTAAATTTCCTTTAGAACATTATCAAAAAATGGTTGATAAAAATTTACCTCAAGTAGATAGAAATGCATATGAAAAGGCATTTAAAATGGATGTTAAAAAGCATATTGATGCTATTGCCAGCAAATATATTATACCTGGCGTTACTTCTGATCAGGCTATTATGTTTTTACCCGCTGAAGCTTTATTTGCAGAAATTAATGCTTATCATAATGATTTAGTAGAATACGCACATAAAAGAAGGGTATGGATTTGTTCTCCTACTACTCTTATTAGTACATTTACTATTATTGAAGTATTACTTAAGAATATGGAAAGAGATAAATATGCTAGTATTATACATGATGAACTTAATAAACTTGGTGTAGAGTTTTCTAGATATAAAGATAGATGGGATAAATTATCTAGAAGTATTGAAACTGTTAATAAAGATATTGAAAGCATACATGTTACTACTGATAAGATTAGTAAAAGATTTGACTCTATTAGTAGGGTAGAAATCAAAGATGAGATAGAACATAAATAAATATAAAACTCTTAATATTATTTCTTTATTTGAATAAATTTAAATGAGGGATATAATGGTAAGAGTTTTTTTCTTTTTATTTGGCTTTGGATTTATGGTTATTGGTCTTAGTTTTATTATTCTTTATCTGAATTTAATGACTATGGGGTATAATTTTGGTAATTATGTTAATTTTATTATAAGGGAACCGGAATGCTACTATAGTATTATAGGTCTTACTATTATGATTTTATCTATTACTATAAAAGGAGAAAAAGATATATGAGATTTATTTATGATATTGTAGTCAATTATGAAAATAATTTTTTTGAGTTTTATGAATGGGAAAAAGAAGATAATATTATTAATATAAAAAAAATGCCTTTATTTCTTGTTAATAACGAGACATATAAAATTATTAAATATGAAAGTGTTACAATAAATAGTGCATTCGTTGACAAAATAAGAGACAAAACTTTTGCCTACAATAAGATTAAAATAGGCCCTTCTTGTTTAATCACAAATGGTATGGAAGTTATCGGAATATTGTGTAATGATAAAGGCGAAGTTATAAAAAAAAGTAGTCTTCTTATAGATGAAGAAGATGAGATTTTGGAAGAGGCTTCTGATATTGATATTTATGATATTGATATTATAAAGAGAAAAAAAATTAATAGAAATAATATTAATAGACGAGAGGCAGAAAGAAGAGAATTTCTTATTAACTATATTAATAGTGAAAATAATAACTCTAATTTAAAATATTTGTATTATGATTATTTTGAAAAAGAAAATGAAGATATTTCTTTAATAAAGAAAGAACTCATTAACGAAATTAAACATAATTGGAATAAAAAGCTTAATAGTTTTTATGAAACCGCTAAAATTATTAATAGAATCAAAAATTAAAAAGCCCTAGTGGGCTTTTATTATTTATATTGAGACATATAATTATCATATTTGTCTTTTAATACTGTATCTTCAAATTTTAAATTAGCATTTTCTCTCATTTTATCTAAAGCAACATAATAAAGATTTTTGTCATTAGAAATTTTTTCATCTGCTATTTCTTCCTTAATTTGATCTTTAATATCTTCAAGAGCAGGTTTTTCTTTTTGATCTATTCTATATACAATGTGATATCCGTAAGATGTTTTTACTGGTTCTTTACTATATTCACCATCTTTTAGATTTTTCATTTCATTTTTATATGCTTCTTCTAATGCAGCATTATATGATTTATATCCTAATTCTTCATAAGTAATTTTATCTTTATATTCTTCTTTTACTTCATCAAATGTTTTTCCTTCATCTAATTTAGATATTATTTCTTTAGCTAAATTTTCTGCTTCTTTTTTGTCATCATCTGATGCTGAAGAGTCTACTTTTACTAGCATATGCTTTGTATTGATATCACCATATACTTCGTCTTCATAATATTTATCTATTTCTTTATCTGTAACTTCCTTTTCTGTATATTCTTTTACATATTTTGTTCTTCTATTATTTAATTTTAGATATTCTAAGAATTTCTTTTCTGTATTGAATCCATTTTGTTTTAAGAAATCTTCTTTAGACATTTTATAATATTGTTCATAAGCTTTGTAATAATTCTCTGCTTGACTTGTTACTTCATCATCCATTTCATCAGTATCGGGATATTTATCAGTAAGTATTTTTGTATCAAGTTTGTCTAATAAAGAACTAACTGAATATATATCTTTCATATCTTCATATAATTCATCTGCTGTAAGAGTCATACCATCTATTGTTGCTACTGGTTGTGTTCCATCTTTTAATGTAGCTATTCTATCAGGCCATATTAATACTACTACTAATACTGTTACTAAGATACCTCCTAATGCACCATAGATAGCTAAATGGTATTTGTCAAAGAATTCATAAAACTTAAATACTTTATCAGTGTCTTTATTTACTTTTTTCTTTGGTGCTACTTTTACTTCTTCTTTCTTTATATTTTTTTCCTTTTTATTTTTTGTTTCTTTTACTTTATTATTTGTTTCTTTATTCTTTTTATTTTTCTTATCTTCCATATTTATCTCCTTTCTTAAGATACATTAATATAATAACAAAAATAGGTAAAAAATACAAGTTTATTTTTTAAATATGGTTAATTTACCATATTTTTTATTTATATTTTTTTATATAGTTTTTTTGCCTAACACCTTTTTTTTATTTTTCCATAAAATATTGTGAATAGAAAAAAAGGAGGAATGTATATGGGTAACTGTGGAACATGTGGTTCATCTGCTGCAATTGTTTTAGTTTTATTTATTCTACTTATAATTATACTAGGCGCTTGGATATAATAAAGGAGGTGCAAAAATATGTCTGGAAATAATTCATGTAAAGGAAGTAATGGCTTCTTAGTTGTAATTGTTTTATACATTCTACTTGCCATTATAATAGGTTCTGCTTTCTTTTGTTAAAATATCTTAAGTTAAGAAACTATCTTCGGATAGTTTTTTTGTATAATAAAAAGTAGGATGTCCTACTTTAATATATTATATATTTCCTCTACTGGTATTTTTTTTTCATTATTATATCTAGGTATTAGATGTAAATGAAAATGTTTTACTTCTTGACCTAAACCATTATTTTCCGCTAAAGATATTCCATCATAGTTTAATTTTTCTTTTAACAATTTTGCTATGTCTTTAGCTACTTTTAATACATGATATAAAGTTTCATCATCTATATCAAAAAAATCTTGATAATGTTTTTTTGGTACTATTAATGTATGACCGTTATGATTTGGATTAACATCTAAAAATACTTTTACTATATCATCTTCATATAAAGTATATGATGGTAATTCATTATTTACTATTTTACAAAATATATCCATTTTTATTACCTCCATATTTAAGTATAACAAAAAAAAGAAAATAAATAAATATTTTCTTATGTGAATATCTGCGAATATTCATTATATTTTGTAAAGTAATGTCTTTTTTTATACAAAGTATTAACTTTTTTAATTATTTTTGTTATGATGGTAATAATAGAAAGCGAGGAATTATATGAATAAAGATATTACATTAATGGTTTTGGCCGCCGGAATGGGAAGTAGATTTGGAGGCCTTAAACAAATTGAACCTTTTGGTCCTAATGGTGAATTTATCATTGATTATTCTGTATATGATGCTATTAAAGCAGGATTTAATAAAGTTGTCTTTATTATAAAAAAAGAAAATTATGAATTATTTAAAGAAACTATAGGAAAGAGAATTGAAAAATATATTAAAGTAGAATATGCATTTCAAGAAATTAACAACATTCCTTCAGGATATAACCTTCCTCATGATAGAGTTAAGCCTCTTGGTACCGCTCAAGCTGTATTGTGTGCTAAAGATTGTGTTCATGAACCTTTTGCAATGATTAATGCAGATGATTTTTATGGAAGAGATGCTTTTGTGCGTGCTTATAATTATTTATCTAATATAGATAAAAATTCTAATAACTATGGTATGATTGGGTATAAAACCGCTAATACATTAACTGAAAATGGCTCTGTTAAAAGAGGAATCTGTGAGACTAAAGATAATGGATATTTAATTAAGATTACTGAAAGTAAAGTGCATAGAGAGAATGGTACTATTATTGCAGAACCTCTTAGTGGTGATAAAGCCTTCACAGTAAGTGATGATACTACCGTTAGTATGAATTTCTTATTATTTACACCAACAATTTTTAATTACATAGAAGAATTATTTCCTAAGTTTTTTGAAGATAATAAGGATAATTTATTAACTAGTGAATACTTAATACCGGAAGTACTTAGTTCTTTAATTGTTAGTGGCAAAGCTAGTTGTAAGGTTAGTTTAACTACTGCCAATTGGTATGGAGTTACTTATAAGGAAGATGCTCCTTCGGTAAAAAATGCTATTAAAGATTTAATTTCTAATGGAGAGTATGAAGAGAATATTTGGAAGTAATTATGTTAAATTATGTTATTTACAAAAATCTATTTAATTTTTAATTCTTATTTGGTATAATTAAGGTGTAAGAAAGGATGATGTATATGAAATACAATATTCGTGGAGACAAAATGGTAGTTACAGATGCTATCAAAGATTACACCGAAAACAAACTAAGTAGACTTGAAAAATATTTTAAGGATGATGATATTACCGCTAATGTTCTTACAAGAGTAAGAGGTAATGCTCAAATAGTAGAAGTTACTATTCCTACTAGTAAGTTTATTCTAAGAAGTGAAGAGGAAAATGATGATTTATATGCTGCTATTGATTTAGTAACAGATAAATTGGAAAGACAAATAAGGAAGAATAAAACTAGATTGAATAGAAGCACTAAGGAGAGTGTCAAAGAATTTAATTTTGATTATGAAATAGAGACTAACGATGAAGATGCTAAAGAAAAAATCGTTAAAAGAAAAAATATAGAGATGAAGCCTATGGATGAAGAAGAAGCTATTTTAGAGATGGAACTTCTTGGTCATAACTTCTTTGTATATAAAGATATGGATACTAATAAAGTATGTGTATTATACAAAAGAAAAGATGGAAATTATGGTTTAATTGAAACTAAATAATATTTTAAGTATCAACAATTATGTTGATACTTTTTTTCTGGTATATCAGCATATACTGTTAATAACTTAGTAAGTTTTAAAGACTTGTGGCTTTAAAACTATTTTTTGAAGACCTTAGGCTTCAAAAACACCAAAGTGACTATAGGCACGAGGTGAAACTATAATAAAATAAGGTAAATATTAAATATTTACTAGTTTTTTTAATTAAAATATAGTAAAATATTATCTAGGAGATGGTTAAATTGTTTAAAGGTTTAAAGAAATTATTTGACAATGAATATAAAGAATTATATAGATTTGGAAAACTAGCGGATCAGATAGATGCTTTAGATGAAGAAATGAGTAAATTATCTGATAAAAAATTAGCTAGTTATACTGATAAATTTAAAAAGAGATTAAAAGATGGAGAAACTCTTGAAGATATTTTAGTTGAGGCTTTTGCTGTTGTTAGAGAAGCTGCTTATAGATGTACTGGTATGAAACCTTTTTACTGTCAATTACTTGGTGGGCTTGCTATTCATTATGGTAATATTGCTGAAATGAAAACAGGTGAAGGTAAAACTCTTACTTGTGTACTTCCTGCTTATTTAAATGCTCTTGATGGAAGAGGGGTTCATATAGTTACTGTTAATGAATTCTTATCTACTAGAGATTCTGAATGGATGGGTAGTATATTTAAGTTTTTAGGTCTTACTGTAGGTCTTAACTTAAGAGAATTATCTTTCAAAGAAAAGCAAGAAGCTTATAATTGTGATATTTTATATAGTACTAATAATGAACTTGGTTTTGATTATCTAAGAGATAACATGGTTGTAAAAAAAGAAAATAGAGTTCAGAGACCTCTTAATTTTTGTATTGTTGATGAAGTTGACTCTATTTTAATTGATGAGGCTAGGACTCCTCTTATTATATCTGGTGGTGCTATGCAATCCGCTAATCTATATATTGATGCTGATAGATTTGTTAAACGTCTTAAAGAAAATGAAGATTATATTATGGATGAAAAAACTAAGGCAGTAAATCTTACTGATGAAGGTAGTAGAAAAGCTGAAGATACTTTCCATATTGACAATTTGTATGATATCAATAACACAGCTTTGGTTCATCATATTAATCAAGCTTTAAGAGCTAATTATGCTATGAATTTAGATGTTGACTATGTTGTACAAGATGGTGAAGTTGTTATCGTAGATCAATTTACTGGTAGACTTATGAAGGGTAGAGCCTTCTCTGATGGACTTCATCAAGCTATTGAGGCTAAAGAAGGTGTTAAGATTCAACAAGAAACTAAAACTCTTGCTACGATTACTTTCCAAAATTTCTTTAGAATGTATAATAAAATTGCTGGTATGACTGGTACTGCTAAAACTGAAGAAGAAGAATTTAGAAATATTTATAATATGTTTGTTATTCAAATTCCTACTAATAAGCCTGTTATTAGAGAGGATGCTACTGATTTATTATATCCTGGTAAAAGTGGTAAATATAATGCTATTGTTAGTGAAATTGAAAGAAGACATAAAACTGGACAACCAGTACTTGTAGGTACTATTGCTATTGAAACTTCGGAATTACTTAGTAAAATGCTTACTAAAAAGAAAATTCCTCATGAAGTATTAAATGCTAAGAACCATGCTAGAGAAGCAGAAATTATTGCTCATGCTGGAGAAAAAGGTGCTGTTACTATTGCTACTAATATGGCAGGTCGTGGTACTGATATTAAACTTGGTGAAGGTGTTAAAGAACTAGGTGGTTTATGTGTTATTGGTAGTGAAAGACATGAATCTAGAAGAATAGATAATCAGCTTAGAGGTAGAAGTGGTAGACAAGGAGACCCTGGATTTACTCAATTCTATGTTTCTTTTGAAGATGATTTACTTGTTAGATTTGGTTCGGATAAATATAGAGGAATGCTTAATAATTTAGGATTTACTGGTGATATGGTTATTCAAAATAAGATGTTTTCTAAAACTGTTGAATCCGCTCAAAGAAAAGTTGAAGGTAATAACTTTGATATAAGAAAGCAACTTCTTAACTATGATGATGTTATGAATAATCAAAGAGAAATTATTTATGCTAAGAGAAATGAAATACTAGATAATGATTCTATTCACGAAAATATTCTTAACGACTTTAAAGATTATATTAGTGATATTGTTAATTCTCATTTAGTAGAAAGTAATAAGCTTAAAGAAAATGATTATAGTGAAATACTTGAAGCAGTAAATGAAAACTTACTTAGAAAATATAGAATTAACTTATCTGAAATTAATGGTAAACATCCTAGTGAGGTTATTGATATAATATATGAAAACGCTTTAAAGGATTATGAAGAGAAACTTGAAGATATTCCAGAAGAGGTTAGAAATGAGTTTGAAAAAGCTATATCTCTTAGAGTTATCGATAATTATTGGATGGAACATATTTCTACGATGACGCATTTAAGAGATGGTATTGGTCTTAGAGGTTATGCTAATACTAGTCCTCTACAAGCATATACAATGGAAGGATATCAGTTATTTGATGAAATGCTTGCTAGAATTAATAAAGATATTAGTGTTTATCTATTAAAATCTGAAATTAGACAAAATATTGAGAGAAAACAAGTTGCTAAGAATACTGTAACAAATGATAGCAAAGACCATGCTAAGGTACAAAAGAAAAGTACTAAAGTTGGTAGAAATGATTTGTGTCCATGTGGCTCAGGGAAAAAATACAAACAATGTTGTGGTAAGTAGTAGGAAATATAAGGGTTTGCGAGGATTTTGTCCACGTAAAAATTGACCGAAAATTGCCATTTGTCCACATTTTGTCCACGTAAATTTAAAATTGTGGACAACAGGACAAAAAGTGTTGTGAAATTTAGTACACGTTTTGTGGACAATTTATAAAGATAAATGTCATCATTCGATGGCATTTTTTGTTTACCAATTTTAGAAAAGGAGAGTATAAAAATGGTAAGCGTAAGAAAACGTGGAAAGGTATATGAATACCGATTTGAAACAGCTTCGGTTGATGGCACAAGGAAATGGATTACAAAATCAGGATTTCCAACAAGACAGGATGCATTAAATCAAGGTGCATTAGATTATACAGAATATTATAAGATAGGAAGAGTTAGAAGAAATAAAGATATGTCATATTCTGATTACTTAGATTATTGGATTGATACTTATTGTAATTTTAATTTAAAATATTCAACCATTGTTACATATTTAAATATTATTAAACTATACTTAAAACCTATGTTAGGAAGATATGCACTATGGCAAATTGATTCTCAAATGTTACAAGAATTTATTAATAAGATATTTGTAGAAAAGAATTTATCTAAATGGTATTTAAAAAACATTATGAAAGTAGTAAAAGGTTCATTAAGATATGCATGTTATTCAGTTAATTTTATAAATGAAAATCCTGCTGAAAAAGTACATATTCCAAGATATGAAGTAGTATGTGGAGATCCAGCACATATATTTACTCAGGAAGAAATAGAGAAAATATTAGATAGATTTAAAGATGTTCCTTATATTTATTATTCTTTTTTAACAGCATATTACACAGGTATGAGAGTATCCGAAGTATATGGATTGACATGGGATAATATTAATTTTGAGAAAAAGACTATAACTGTTAATAAAAATATTATTAAAAAGAATAAATATGGATTACCTAAAAGATATTGTATAAGTAAAGGACACTCTGTTGAAGTATGGAGTTATGGTACTTGTAAAAATCCTCAAAGTCAAAGAACAATATCTATAGGAGATACATTAGTCAAAGCATTAAAAGAATATAAGAAACTTCAAGAAGAAAATAAAGAATACTATGGAGAATCTTATCTAAAACATTATGAAAAAAGAATAATGAATGAATACACAAATAGACCTGAAATAAAAATAGTTGATGCTAAGGCTGAAATAGAAGTAGATCTACCTGAAGCTAAATTAGTATTTGTAAGAGCAAATGGAGATTTTAGAGGAACTGAATCACCTAGACATGCATTTAAAGTTATTAATTATGAACTTGGAATACCTTGTAGATTTCATGATTTTAGAGATACACATGCAACTAGATTAATAGAACAAGGCGCTGATATAAAAGCAGTATCTAAAAGATTAGGACATTCAACTATAATGACTACATATAATATATATGTAAGGGTAACAAATAAAATGGAAACTGAAACAGTTAGTAAATTTGAGGATTATGCTAATACTTTAGATATTCCACCTGTACAAGATATAGAATACCAAGATTAGTCATTCCCTAAATAAGGAATTGACAAATTTTTAAAAAGTGATAATATATATAACCAATGAAAGAGGTATTCTCTAGAAATGGAGGTACAGCTATGAAAAAACAATCGAAATTAATAAATCTTTATAATGAATTATTTAGAGGTGTCGGTAGTATTTAAACACTTTAATACTATTGACACCTTTTTTCGTAGTATTTAGAAGTAAGGGTGGTAAAATGATTAAAGTAAAGGATGGTAAATTACAAGCTGAATTACTAGATAATAAAGGAACATTATCTAACAAAATAATTGAACAATATGATTATATTGAACTAAAAAATGATTTTGCTGAAATAGTAGATATATTATCTACAAATATGTTAGTTCATGCTATGTATCAAGAGGCATTGAAATATGAAATAACTGAAGACTTGGAGTTTAAAATTTTTATTGATGAAAATGTTAAAGATTATACAATGGCTTATGATTTTGCAACTAATTACTCATATTTTTCAAAAACAAATACTGGCATAATTACTTTAGATAGAAAAAACTATGATAAATCTATAGAAATGTGCATGATTCTTTTAAAGAAAGTAAAAGCATCATATGATAAATTAAATGAAGTAGAAAAGTTTATAATTAAATCTTTAGAGTTTGATAATCCACCTGAAACTGATGAAGAGTTAATGGATAGATTAATGACATATAAAAATGGTTATTATTTATCAAAGAAAAGTGCATATATTAAAATGGCATTACAATTGAATATTAAAAATGTTATAAAAAGAGAGAGAACAGATATAATAAAACAAGCAATGGCAGATGCTTGTATTGTTACAATTTCTGATAATAAATAATAATCGGAAATTAGTAATATTCCGTTCCTTATAGGTATAAATTTTTATACCTATTTTTATATGGTTTATTGACTAAACTAATTAGATTAGTTATAATAATAATGTAATTAGTTAGGAGGATATTATGGCAAGAAATAGTATTAGTGATGAGCTAATTATTGAAACATCTGCTAGACTTTCAAATAAAGTTGGATTAGATAATTTATCTTTAAAAATGATTGCTGAAGAATTGGATATAAAATCTCCATCTTTATATAACCATATTTCAAGTCTTGATGACATTAAAGAAAAACTAATGATTTATGGTTGGAAAGAATTGGGAGAAAAGGCAATTGATTCAGCAGTTGGTGTATCAGGTTATGATGCACTAAGAAAAATGTGTTATGCATTTTATGACTATACTATAAATAACAAAGGTGTATTTCAAGCAATGCTTTGGTATAACAAATTTAAAAGTGATGAAATGGCAAATGCAACAATAAAAATATTTGGCATATTACATAAAATATTAGAACCATTAAATATTAGTAGTAATAATGTAGAGCATATTATAAGAACTTTAAGAAGTTTTTTAGAAGGTTTTTCTTTATTGGTTAATAATAATTCATTTGGTAATCCAATATCTATTAAAGAAAGTTTTGATTTATCGTTAGATATTATTATTAATGGAGTAAAATCTTTGGAAGGAGTTAAATAAAATGAATGAGTATATTAATTTAGATGAAAAGAATATTGATGAAGAACATATTTGTTGTGCAATTGGTGATCCTAAACATCAAGATGGTGTTGATAAAAAGAAAGAATGGATTAAAAGCAAATTAAAAGATGGTCATGTATTTAGAAAGTTAAATGCAAGAGGTAAAATCTTTATTGAGTATGAACCAATAGAAACTGCTTGGGTTCCTATCAATGGTAAAAACTATATGCATATTTATTGCTTATGGGTAGCAGGTAGTTTTAAAGGAAAAGGTATTGGTAAAGAATTATTAGAATATGCTATTGAAGATGCTAAATCTAAAAAAATGAGTGGTGTTTGTACATTGGTATCACAAAAGAAAAAACCATTTATTGGAGATAAGAAATTTTTTGAACATTATGGATTTAAAGTTGTAGATACAATCAACGATTATGAATTAATGGCACTTTCTTTCGATGATAAAGAAACACCTAAATTTAGTGATAGTGCTAGAAAAATGGAAATTGATAGTCAAGATTTTACTATTTATTATTCTAATGAATGTCCTTATGTAGAATATGAAGTAAAAGAATTATCTGATTATGCCAAAGATAAAGGAATAAAATTAGATTTTATAAAAATAGACTCATTAGAGAAAGCAAAGAATGCTCCATGTGTATTTAATAACTGGGCAAACTTTTATAAAGGAAAATTTGTTTCAAATACAATATTAAATGCAAATGCCTTTGAGAAGTTAATTAAGTAATATGGAATTTGTAAAAGCAAAAACTATACTATCAAAAGTTAAATATGGTTCTGATTGGTATGGTATAGATTATAACATGAACCTATATAGAGGTTGTTCTCATGGGTGTATATATTGTGATAGTAGAAGTAATTGCTATCATATAGATAATTTTGATATTCCTAAAGGAAAAGAAAATGCACTTGCAATATTAGAAAGTGAATTATCTAAAAGGAAAGAAAAAGGTGTTGTAGGTATTGGATCAATGTCTGATACTTATAATCCACTTGAAAAACAATATGAGCAAACAAGAGGAGCATTAAAACTTATATCAAAATATAACTTTGGAGTTTCTATTGATACAAAGAGTGATTTGATTTTAAGAGATTTAGATTTACTTAAAGAAATTAATTCAAAGAATAATGTAATAATTAAATTTACAATAACAACTCCTAATGATGAATTATCTAAAATAATTGAGCCCCACGTATGTACATCTTCTAAAAGATTTGAAGCAATAAAAGTATTATCTGATAATGGTATATTTGCAGGAATAATGATGAATCCAGTTTTACCATTTATTACTGATGATGAAGAAGATATTAAGAAATTAGTTAAAAAGGCTTATGAAAGTGGAGCAAAGTTTATTCATACATATATGGGAATGACTTTAAGAGAAAATCAAAGAGATTATTATTTTAAAAAATTAGATAAACATTTTAAAGGTTTAAAAGAAAAATATATCAAATATTATGGAGAAAGATATAATTGTGCTGTTCCTAACTATAAATCATTATATAAAGTGTTTACTAATGAATGTGATAAGTATGGAATACTTTATAATATGAAAGATATTATTAAAGCATATAAAAAAGAAATAAAGGATAATGAACAAATATCATTATTCTAGAATGATCGCAATATTAAGATATACGGAACGGATGAGAATCCCTTTTTGTGTGGTATAATATTAGTATAAAATGTTAATTTTTATTTGAAATCAATATCAAAACTAAATGTTAAAATACATTGCTTGTAGCAACGGCATATTTGTAATAAACTGAACTTGTTGAAAGGAGAAAATGTAATATGTTAAAAGATAATCTAAAAACATTAAGAAAGAACAAAGGACTTTCACAAGAAGAATTAAGTATTAAGTTAAATGTCGTAAGACAAACTATTTCTAAATGGGAAACAGGTTTATCAGTTCCAGATGCTGAAATGCTAGTAACAATATCAGAACTTTTTGAAACACCAGTTAGTGAAATTCTTGGAGAAAGTATAGAAGAAAAAGAAACAAATGATTTAAAAGTAATATCTGAAAAATTGGAAGTTATTAATGAACAATTATCAATTAGTCAAAAACAAAAAAGAAAAAGAAAAATTATGGTATTATTAATAATAGACATATGTTTAATATTTTTCTTCGTTTTATTAGCACTATTAGGTAGCCCATATTTAACATGGGATTATGGTAATCCTGAATGGTCTGTTATTGGAACATTATGGCACTCATTTGAGTGGACATTTTTTAGAATAGCACCATTATTAATTATTATAATTACAGTTATAATATTATTTATAAAAAGAGAAAAATAAAACGATTAGAATATTAAGATATTCCCGTACATTAAGGTGAGAAATAATCTCATCTTTTTTTAGTAATATTGCAATCAATCTAAATTCAAGAAAAGTACAAATTTATGATAAAATAAATATATAAGTTAAACTCCACGTTATGTTTGGTTACACCACATTAAAAACTTGTTATAATTATTTATGAAAAGAGGGATAATAATGAATCAAGAGAATATTGGAAAGTTTATTGCTGAATGTCGTAAGGAAAAAAATATAACTCAACAAGAATTGGCAGAAAAATTAGGTGTGACTGATAGAGCTATATCAAATTGGGAAAATGGTAGAAGATTACCAGATTTAAGTTTAATAAGTTTGGTTGCCAATGAATTAGATGTTAGTGTTGCAGAATTGCTAAATGGAAGAAAACTTAATAAAGAAGAACTTGAAGAATTAAAAACTACAATTGATAAATTGTTAGAGTATAATACAGTTGAAGAAATAAAGAAAATAAAAAAGATTAATGGTGCATTTACTTTATCATTCATTTTTATTGTTTTGGCAGTTATTATTAATGAATTTAATTTTTCTTCAGATATATTCAATTTTGAAGTTGCAGCATCTTATTTATTAGGTTCAGGAGTAGGAATTGGCTTATTAGCTATTATTAATAATTACATGAAGATAAATAAACAAAAAGATAATATAAATAAATCAAATGATAATTTAGTTTTAAGATTGAAAAAAAGAGCGAATACAAAAAATAAGTAATGCTCGTAATATTAAGATATTCCCGTTCCAACTGATGAGAGAAATCTCATTTTTTTAGTAATCTTATGATGCTTTACTTTTGTATAAAATAGGTATATAATTAAGTATGAAAAGTATAACTTGTTATACTTTAAAGGAGGCATATATGAAAGATAAATTTGTGGGTATTGCTAAAGTTGGAGAAAAAGGACAAATAGTAATTCCTAAAGAAGCAAGAGATATGTTTGATATTAAACCTGGAGATACTGTTGTAGTTTTATGTGATAAAAAGAAAGGAATGGCTATTGTTAAATCTGAAGTATTAGAAGATACTATGGATAAAATTATGCCAGATGGTAAATAATATGTATTCAATTGAAACAAAGAAATTAACTAAAAAGTTTAAAGATAAAATTGCAGTAAATGGAATAGATTTAAATATTAAACAAGGTGAATTATTTGCACTTTTAGGAACTAATGGTGCTGGAAAAACTACAACAATTAAAATGTTATCAGGATTAATATTACCAACTTCTGGAAGTATTAAAATCCTTGATATGGATATGAAAAAAGATATATTTAAAATAAAAGAAATATTAAATGTTTCACCACAAGAAACTGCTATTGCTCCAAATTTAACCGTAAAAGAAAACTTAGAATTTATGGCTGGAGTTTATCAGATAAAAGATAAAGATAAAAAGATTAATGAATTAATTAAAATGTTTAAATTAGATGAAGTATTAAACAAAAGATCAAAAACTTTATCTGGTGGATGGCAAAGAAAAGTATCTATTGCAATAAGCTTAATTAATGATCCTAAAATATTATTTTTAGATGAACCTACACTTGGTTTAGATGTTATTGCAAGAAAAGAATTATGGAAAGTTATTTATGAATTAAAAGGTAAAATAACAATAATTTTAACAACTCATTATATGGAAGAAGCAGAAAGTTTATCAGATAGAATCGGTATAATGGCAAATGGTAATATTGTTGAAGTTGGAACCTCTAAAGAATTAATCAATAAAACTAAAGCTAAAAATTTTGAAGATGCCTTTGTATCAATTGCAACTGAAGGTGAGTTATAATGAGAATGATTAATTTTGCTAGAAGAAATTTTAAAGAATTAATTAGAGATCCTTTAAGTTTAGTATTTGAAATAGCATTACCAATATTTTTATTATTTATATTTCAGCAAATAAAAATACCTGGAGATACATATAAGCTTGAAAATTTTACTCCTGGAATCATTATATTTGGATTTTCTTTTATTACTTTATTTACATCAACATTAGTAGCAAAAGACAGAGGATCATCATTATTGATAAGACTTGGAACTTCACCAATGAAATCAAGTGATTATATTTTAGGATATATATTATCTTTAATACCAATCATCATTATACAAGATTCATTATTTTTTATAGTTGCTTGTTTATTAGGGTTAAATATTAGTATAAATATAATATTAACTATTATAGCATCAATATTTGTTTCAATATTATTTATAGCATTTGGGATATTAATTGGTAGCCTGGTAAGTGAAAAAGCATCAGGTGGAGTTGGAAGTATTATTGTACAGCTAGTTTGTTTTACTAGTGGAATGTATTTTTCAAAAGATTTAATTGGAAATGGATTTGCAAAATTATGTGAATTATTACCTTTTGAAAGTGCTTTGAATATAATTAAGGGTGTATTAAATAACAATTATGATATTTTATCAACAAGAAATATAATTTTATTTGTTGCCTATACAATAATCATATTGATACTATCTATTATAGTATTTAAAAGGAAAATGATTGGTGATAATAAGTAATCGTAAGATTAAGATATACAGAGCGGATGAAAATCCGTTTTTGTAAGGTATAATATAAAGTGTAAGACAAATAGTAATTTGTTTAATAGGAGGAATCTAAATGGATAAGAAAAAGATAATGAATTGGGTAATAGCAATTATAGTGGCTATTGTATATTTATCAATAAGTATTATATTTGATGCGTGGGCATATTCTTGGCTTATATGGGTGGTTTATGCAATTTATAGATTTATTGCAAAATAGACAAATTACAATTTGAAATGGAGTTGGAATACTATGGCTAATGAAAGTAAAAAAGATTTTAATGTAATGATGAACAACAATAAAGATATGCCTAAAATACAAATAGTAGAAGATGAAAAAATAATAAAAAAATATGGTGGAACTAAAATGTTTTTTGCACCACCTATTTATTATGATGAGTTAATGAAAAAAGTACCAAAGGGAAAACTTATAACTGTTAGTGTTATGAGAGATTATCTAGCAAAGACAAATAATGCAGACTTCACTGATCCTATGACAGCAGGTATATTTGTAAATATAGTTGCTTGGGCTAGTTATCAAAGAGATGAAGATATTACACCATATTGGAGAACTTTGAAATCAGATGGAGAATTAAATGTTAAATATCCAGAGGGAATAAAATTACAAAAAAGATTACTTGAAGAAGAAGGACACACAATTATTTCAAAAGGAACAAAGAATATAAAATACTATGTTAAGGATTTTGAAAATAGTTTGATAGAACTATAATTACAAATTACAATTTTATAGTTATTGATTTATAGTAATTTACCGAAAAGATTGTCAGTAATGACAGTCTTTTTTGTTATATATTGACTTTTAACGATAACTACTATAAAATATAGTAGTGTAGTTTATAGCAAAAAAGGAGATGTGGAGTATATGAAAAATTATGACAACTATTTTCTTCCAGTAGATAATATGGAAGAAGCAAAAAGATATTATGAGGAAATATTGGGGTTAAAAAAGAAATTTGATTTCTCTAATAAGGGAATGGTTGCTTATAATATTGGAAATGAAGAACCTGCAATAATTCTAAAAGACAAAAATAAATTTGAGAATTTAAAGCCTACAATATGGTTTGAAGTAGAAGATGTCGCAATCTTCTATAAAGAAATGTTGAATAATGGTATAAAATTTTTGAGTGAGCCTTTTAAAATTGGAACTGGTAATGCAGTCGAGTTTGAAGATCCATTTGGAAATAGACTTGGCGTTACAGATTATATTAAGTAAGGAGTAGAGATTATGTCAAATATAGATTTGGTATTATTAGGACTTATTAAACAAAAATCACAAAGTGCTTATGATATTAAAAAAAATATAGAATATCGTAATATACCAAGATGGGTAAAAATTAGTGAACAGTCTATTTATAAGAAAGTATTACAATTAGAATCAAAAAAATATATTGTTAGTCATAAAGAGGAAGAGGGAAATATGCCAGATAAAGCAGTATATACTATTACTGACAAAGGTAATGATTATTTTAATAAACTTATGAATGATATTTCAAATTCTGATGTTAGTCTATATTTGGATTTTAATGTTATTATTACGAATTTAGATTTAGTAGATGATGAACAAAAACAGATTCTTGTTTCTAATATAAAATCAAAGATATTAGAATTAAAAGAATTACTAAATGAAAGACAATCTCATAGACAACATATTCCTAATGTTGGAAAACAAATGTTCAAACAACAATTAGCATTAGTAGAAACATTAGAAAAGTGGATAATTGATTTTGAGAATAGTTTAAAAGAAAAAAATTAGCAAATATTGATTTTAAGTTAAAAGATAAATTTGTAGGGAGGGAAGTTCCATGAAAATAATCAACATTGGTATTCTTGCTCATGTAGATGCAGGAAAGACGACCTTAACGGAAAGTCTACTTTATACAAGTGGAGCGATTTTAGAATTAGGCAGTGTAGATAAGGGAACAACAAGGACAGATACTATGTTTTTAGAACGTCAGCGTGGAATCACAATTCAGGCAGCAGTTACTTCTTTTAATTGGAATGACTACAAAATCAATATTGTAGATACTCCTGGACATACAGATTTTATAACAGAAGTGTATCGTTCCTTATCTGTTCTTGATGGAGCTATTTTAGTAATTTCTGCTAAAGATGGTGTACAAGCACAAACTCGAATACTATTCCATGCACTTCAAAAAATGAATATACCAACAATTATTTTTATAAATAAAATAGATCAGGATGGAATTAACTTAAATAATATTTATCAAAATATCAAAGAAAAACTTTCAAATGATATTATTGTTATGCAAAATGTAACATTAACTCCAGAAATATCAATTAAAAATATTATTGATTTAGATGATTGGGATCCTGTAATTTCCAGAAATGATAAACTTTTAAAAAAATATATTGCAGGAGAAAAATTGACTATACAGGAATTAACGTATGAAGAATATAGGTGTGTTAAAAAAGGTTCGTTGTTTCCTATATACCATGGAAGTGCTAGAAATAATATAGGGACTCAACAACTCATTGAAGCTATTTCAAATCTTTTTTGTTCTGAAATGAATGAGAATGGTTCAGAACTATGTGGAAGAGTTTTTAAAATTGAATATACAGACCATAAGCAAAGATTAGTTTATTTGCGTCTTTACAGTGGAACATTACACTTACGAGATACAATTATATTGCCAGAAAAAAAGAAAGTGAAACTTACAGAAATATATATTCCTTCAAATGGGGAAATGATACAGACAAAAATAGTTTGTTCTGGAGATATTTTTATTATACCTAACAATACATTAAGATTGAACGATATTATAGGAAATGAAAAGATTTTGCCATGCAATGTATGGAATGACAATACTGCACCAATACTACGAACAAGAATTGAACCGATAAAAATAGAAGAGAGAGAAAAATTATTGGATGCTCTTACAGAAATTGCAGATACTGATCCTCTTTTACGTTATTATGTTGATACGATAACACATGAAATCATCATTTCTTTTTTAGGAACAGTGCAGTTAGAAGTTATCTGTTCTCTGTTGATTGAAAAATATCACATAAACATAAGAATCGAAGATCCAACCGTAATTTATTTGGAAAAGCCATTACAAAAGGCAGATTATACTATTCATATTGAAGTACCACCAAATCCATTTTGGGCATCAATTGGATTATCAATAACTCCACTTCCAATTGGCAGTGGAATACAGTACGAAAGCAAAGTTTCACTCGGTTATTTAAATCAAAGTTTCCAAAATGCAGTAAGAGAAGGTATTAATTATGGACTGGAGCAAGGATTGTATGGTTGGAAAGTGACAGATTGTAAAATATGTTTTGAATATGGTGTTTATTATAGCCCTGTTAGTACTCCCTCGGATTTTCGCTTTCTTGCCCCAATTGTACTTGAACAAACATTGAAAAAAGCGGGAACGCAATTATTAGAGCCATATCTTTCGTTTATACTTTTTACACCACAGGAATACTTTTCTCGTGCATATAATGATGCACAAAAACATTGTGCAATAATTGAAACAAGTCAATCAAAAAATGATGAAGTTATTTTTACAGGACATATTCCTGCACGTTGTATTAATGAATATCGTAATACTTTAACTCTATATACAAATGGGCAAGCAGTTTTTTTGACAGAATTAAAAGATTATCAAATTGCTACTTGTGAACCAGTTATTCAATCACGCAGACCAAATAATCGAATAGATAAAGTACGCCATATGTTTAATAAAAAAGAAAATTAAGTTACTATTCGCTAAATTACAATTTATCAATTAGATCAGAATATTAAGATATTCCGAGATAAGCAAAGTTGGTGATATCCAACTTTTTATTTTGAATAAAATATCACAACCACTTTAGGGTGACGGAAAAAAGCCTGTCCACATTGATTAAGCAATCAATATATGATATAATTTTCTTGGAAACAAAAGATAAAATGTATGATGACTTTGTCCACATTTTGTCCACATTGAACAAATTATTAGTAATATTTATAATACAAATAATACTGATAATAATATGTACTAAATGTCTATAAAATAAGGCTAAAAGCCATAATACTATATGTACCAAATATAGTGATAATATGCTCAAAAAGGGAGCATGTGGTTCGGGAAAAAAATACAAACAATGTTGTGGTAAATAGCTTGTTTTATAAAAGTTTGTGAGTTTCTCAATAGTCAAAAAAAGGCAAAAAATTGTGCACATAACGCCATTTGTACACATTTTGTGCTCATAAATGAAAAATATGTAATACTATCTATGCTTCATAGTGTTATATGTACTGAAAAAAAGTAATCTTTGAGTTTGGTAAGAATCATAAACAACGTTGTAGTAAATAGTTTGTTTTATAAAAAAATAGGATGGTGAAAATATGAAAATAGTTTTAGGCTCTATGAATGTTTCTAAACAAAGGTCAATTTTAATTGCAATGAATGAATTAGGATTTGATGATATTTCTATTGTCCCTGTTAATGTTAATTCTTTAGTAAGTTCTAAACCTATTAATGATGAAACTTTAATAGGTGCAAAAAATAGAAATCATGGTTTATATAATTATTGCATGGAAAATGATATTTCATTTGATTTACTAATTAGTATTGAGGGTGGATATGAACAGATAGATAATACATATTTTATTGTTACTTATGCATCAATATTAGACCAAAATGGTAATGAATTTATAGGAAAATCAAGTGGTCTTCAAATTACTAAAAGAATGTTTAATTATGTTAAAGATGGAAAATCTTTGAATAAAGTTATTGAATGTATTCTTGGTAATAGTAGTAATAAAAAAGATAATGGAATAACTGGATACCTAACAACTGGGTATTATAGGAGAGATATATTTGAATCCTCAGCAGTTATAAATGCAATGGAAACTTTATTAAATTTTAAATCAAATTACAAAAAATTAGATAAAAAAATAGATAAAACACATAACGTTGAAAAAATTTGAAATAATTAGTAATATCATATATGATATTATGCATTTTTGAATATGTGATGGGAACAATGTGCACATTTTGTGCTCACAGACTAAAAAATGTATGGTAAAAATAAAAATGAAGGGGGAAAATAAAAATGAATAACAAAGTAATTGGAAATGAAAAAAATATAATATTTTATAATGATGAAGATGGAAATACAAAAATTGAAGTTCTTCTGCAAAATGAAGATGTTTGGTTAAATGCAGAGGCATTAGCAGAACTCTTTAGTATTGATAGAAGTGGTATTGTTAGGCATATTAACAATATCTATAAAGATAATGAGTTAAATGAAAATGCAACTTGTGCAAAAATTGCACAAGTTCAAATAGAAGGAAATCGTGAAGTTAAAAGAACTTATCCATATTATAATTTGGATATGATTATTTCTATAGGATTTAGAGTTAATTCTAAGAAAGCAATTAAGTTCAGAACTTGGGCTAATAAAATAATTAAAGATTATCTGATTCAAGGTTTTGCTCTAAATGATGATAGATTTATGAAAGCAAGAAAATCTGACCAAGAATATTTTAATAGATTACTAGAGAGAATTAAATTAATTAGAACAAGTGAAAGAATGTTTATCAGAAAATCACTGATATATTTTCAGAGTGTTCTATTGATTATGATAGGAATAGTGAGACTGCTTCTACATTTTATAAAACTATTCAAAATAAATTTCACTATGCTATAACTGGAAAAACAGCTGCGGAAATTATATATGATAGAGCAGATGCTAGAAAAAATAATATGGGGCTTACTACTTGGGAAAAATCTCCTGATGGTAAGATACTTAAATCAGATGTTATTATTGCTAAAAACTATTTAGATGAAAAGGAAATTAAAGGATTAAATAACTTAGTAAACTTATTTCTAGATATTGCTGAAAATAATGCTGAAAGAAATATTCCAATGTATATGAATGATTGGAAGAATGAAGTAGAAAATGCTTTAAAAGTATTTCATTATGATATATTAGAGGGTATTGGTAAAATATCGCATAAACAAGCAGTTCAAAAAGCAACAACTGAATATGAAAAATATAGAGTTATTCAAGATAAGAATTATATTTCTGACTTTGATAAGTTAGTTAAGAAAACTGAACAATTAGAAAAATAAATAAAAGTAGATACATTTTATATTAAAGTGTATCTTTTTTTGAAACTTTTTTACTGATATGTGGGATAATTATAGTGTAGGTGATAATATGGCTAGTCAAACAAACCTAGATAAGTTTAATGAATTTTATAAAGAAACTTACTCTAATATTCTTAGATATATTATTATTAAATGTCATAATATTAATGATGTAAATGATATTATTCAAGATGTTTATTTAGAGTTATGGAAAATTATGAATAAGAAAAATATTGATGATACTAATATTAATAGTTATTTAATTGGAATTGCTATTAATAAAATTAAGAAGTATTATTCTTTAGTTATGAGAATAAGAGATATTTCTTTATTTGATAAAAGTAATAATGAATTAGAAATTATAGATAAAATAGATTCTTCATTTAATATTGAAAGTTTACTTATTAAAGATGAAGAATGGAAATCAATATGGAATTTTATTAAAAATAAAAAGAATCAAGATATTCCAAAAGTATTTTATTTATATTACAAAGAAGAAATGACTATTAAAGAAATTAGCAAATTACTTAATACTAAGGAATCTTATATTAAAAATCTTATTTATAGAACATTAAATGAATTATGCTTATATTTTAAGGAGTGTGATTAAAATGAATAATGAAGATAAATTAAATAAAGTTATAACAAATGATTTTGATATAACTAATAATTATACTTCTATTAGAAAGAAAATGGAAAGAGGTAATAAAATGAATAAAATATTTAAATATAGTCTAGTGCCTATGGCTATAGTTATAGCAATAACTAGTGTATTTCTTTTAAATAAAAAGAATAGTACAATTAATGTATTAAATAATAATGTTAAAAATAATGATGTTATTATTGTTAATAATATTGATAACAATTTTGATAATGCAAAGTTAGATATTGATGGTAGAAGTGAAGATATAACTACTGATGATTTATATAAAATATATCCATTACTTAAAGATATTGTAGTACCAAATGACTATAATATAAATGGAATAATTAAATGCTATTTATTCAATGATGATACTGGTAAATATGATAAATTATATGGATATAATATTATTTATAGTGGTGGTAATAATAAATATATAGATATATTTATTTTAATAGATACTACTAAGAGACTTAGATGTTTTAGTATTGATACTGATGAAATGAAGAGTTCTACTATTAACGGCAATAATATTAAGATTATGGGGGAAGATAAAAATTATTATGCTATATTTAGTTATAATAATATTAACTTTGATATTGAAACTACTGGAATATCAGAGGAAGAATTTATTCAGTTAATAAAATCTATGGTTAAATAATTTTGTCTATCAACAGTTTTTGTTGATAGTTTTTCTATTATAGTGATATAATTATTAGGGATGACCGTATGAAAGAAAAAGAATTTCATTTAATAATAAATGACTTGGTAAATAATAAAACAGTACTAGAAATGAAGAAATATTATCAACATGGTAGTACTAGTTGTTTTGAACACTGCTACAACGTAGCTTATATCTGCTACAAGATGGCTAAAAAATTAGGATGGGATTCTGTTAGTGCTGCTAGAGGAGCTATGGTTCATGATTTATTTTTATATGATTGGAGAATTCCTAAAAAAAATAGAGTAAATAAAAAGATGCATGCATTTACTCATGGAGAGATTGCCCTTAATAACGCTAATAAATTATTTAAGCTTAATGATACCGAAAAAGATATGATACTTAGACATATGTGGCCCGTCACTTTAAGAATGCCTAAAACTAAAGAGGGATTTTTATTAACACTTGTAGATAAGTACTGTGCTATTATCGAGACTAAGAATGATATGATGTACAACCTTATTAAAATATATTATTTTAATTATTTATATATTGCAATAATTTTAACATTTTGAAATATATAAAAGAATGTAAATTAATTTTTTATATATTTTTGATGTGAAATAAAATAATATATTAATATTCTTAATTGCATATATGATATAATTAAAGAGAAATATATATTTATGGAGGAAATTAATGTTTGATAATTTGAAAAAGTTTATAATAGATAATTATAAGAGTATTATTTGTTTTGTTTGTATAATTTTATTTTTAGCTTTAGCGGAAAATGTTTTTAATAATGAAATTATGAAAAGTGATGTTATAGGATATCAATTTGTTTCTAATTATTTGATTAAGGATAATGTTACTCCTATTATGAAGGGAATTACCTGGTGTGGTAGTGCTATTTGTTTGATATTAATTTCTTTTTTATCTTTCTTTATTTTTAAAAATAAGAAAACAAGTATTTTTGTATGGATTAATCTTATTAGCATAACTATCTTAAATCAGGCTTTAAAATTTATTCTTCATAGACCAAGACCTACTGATTTTAGAATTATAGAAGAGAGTGGATATAGTTTTCCTTCTGGACATTCTATGGCAAGTATGGCCTTTTATGGATTTTTAATATATTTAATATATAAAAAAATTAATAATAAATATTTAAAATGGGGGCTTATTTGTTTTCTATCTATATTAATTTTATTTATTGGTATTAGTAGAATATACTTAGGTGTTCATTATACTAGTGATGTTTTAGCTGGTTTTCTTATATCTGTTGCTTATTTAATCTTATTTATTTCAGTTGTAAATAAATTTGATTTGTAGTATTTACTTATTTATTTTGTGGTATAATTTTAATGGGAGGATATGATATGAGAGATAAGAATATACCTTATGAATATGAACCAATTTCTATGTGGGGATATTTTGGATATGAAATATTATTTTCTATCCCTATTATTGGTTTTATAATGTTATTAATATATGCTTTTGGTGGTACTAAAAATATTAATCTTAGAAATTTTGCTAAATCTTATTTTTGCTTGTTTATTATTGGTGTTGTTATATTCATTATATTTTTTGTTATTTATGGTACTACATATATTGATAATTATAATGTTCCTAATGCTATATAGTTTTTTTCTATCAACAGGTATTGTTGATAGATTTTTAATACATAGTTATAGCTTATATAAATTAGGTATGTTTGATACAGCAGGAGGAGACTTTTGGCTCCGAATGCCATTAGTAAGACATTTATGGCTTACAGTGAACGCAAAAAAATGAAAAGAACTTTTATGTTTTAAAATTATTATTTTAATGATATAATGGTTTATATAAGATTATAAGGACGTTGGTAGTATGAATGATAAAAGAGTAAATATTTCTAAGAACAATCCTTCTATTGTGCTTGATAAGAGTAGATGTGATGAATGCGGAATATGCAAAAATATTTGTAAATTTAATGTTGGTGTTTATGGATATAGTGATTTAAAATATCCTTGTATTAATTGTGGTAGTTGTAGTATTATGTGTCCTAAGAAATGTTTATCTGAGAGAGATGAAACTGATAAGCTTAGGGATTATCTACATAGTGATAAAACTATTGTTATGCAAATAGCTCCCGCTGTTAGAGTATCTATTGGTGAAGAATTTGGATATAAAGTTGGTAGTAATGTAATAGGAAAATTAATTAGTGCTCTTAGATTAATAGGAGCTGATTATGTGTTTGATACTACTTTTGGCGCTGATCTTACTGTAATGGAGGAGGCATATGAATTAGTAAATAGAATTAAAAATAAAAATAACTTGCCAATGTTTACTAGTTGTTGTCCCTCTTGGGTTAAATTTACTGAAATGTTTTATCCTGAATATTTAGATAATCTATCTACTTGCAAGAGTCCAATTTTTATGGAAGGATCTATAATTAAAAATTATTTTAGTGAGATAAAAAAAATTAATAGAGATGATATTATTAGTATTGCTATTGTACCTTGTACCTCTAAAAAGGCGGAGAGACTTATATTTAATGATATTGATTTAGTTATAACAACTAGAGAACTTGCTAAATATTTAAAAGAAGAGAATGTTAAATTTAGTTCTCTTAAAAATGGTAATTTTAATTCTATTATGAATAAGGGAAGTGGTAGTGGAATTATCTTTGGTAGTTCTGGAGGAGTTTTAGAAGCTACGATGAGAGAAGTTTATAGAATATTAACTGGTAGAATACCTTCTAGAAGATTACTTAATTTTAAGGAGATAAGAGGACTTAGTAATATTAAAGAAGCAAATATTAAAATTAAAGGTATTAATATTAGAGTGGCTTCTATTAATGGTACTGGAGATGCTAGAAAAGTTATTGATAAACTTAAAAATAATGAAGTATATTATGATTTTATCGAGGTTATGGCTTGTGAAGGTGGTTGTATCGCAGGAGGAGGTCAACCTAGGGTATATCCTAATACACCTAATTTGAAATTAGCGAGGATGAAGGGACTATATGATATTGATAAAAAAATGAAGATTAGATGTGCTTCTGATAATGTTGATATTATTGATATCTATAAGAGTTTTTTAGGTGAAAGAGGTAGTGATACTTGTAAAAAGTACTTACATAGGGGTTATAATGTTGAAAATAAGTAGTTTTTTTGTAATTAGTACTTGCTTTTAAATTGTTTTTTATATATAATTATTTGTGTTATACAAAGGAGGAAAAGAAATGGAAAAAGTATATATATTTGGACATAGAAATCCTGATACTGATAGTGTTACTGCTGCTATTACGTTATCTTATTTAAAGAATAAACTTGGTATGAATACTATTCCTGCTGTACTTAGTTCTATTAATTTAGAATCTAAATATGCTCTTCAATATTTTAATACACCTGAACCTATATTTTTAAATGATGTTAATATTAAGATTAAAGATTTGCGTTATACTAAGAATTATACTATAAGAGAAAATGAATCTATTTATAATGCTTATTTTAGAATGAGTAAAGTTGGTATTAGTAAAATACCAGTTGTTGATAAGAATAGAAATTTACTTGGTATTGTTAGTATGAAGGATATTGCTATGGATCAATTTTCTTTTAATTATAGTATTGTTCATGCTTCTTATGACAATATATGTGAAGTTATTAAAGGTAAAGAAGTACTTAGATTTGATGATGAAATTATAGGCAATTTAAGGGTGGCAGCTTATAAAAGTTCTACTATTATGGAATCTGTTAAACTTGATGATAAAGATATTTTAATTCTTGGTGACAGACATAGTGTTATTGAGTATGCTGTTAACTCTGGGGTTAAACTTATTGTTATTACTGGCGGTGGTGAAGTTAAAGAAGAACATCTTGCTATTGCTAGAAAAAATAAGGTTAATGTTATTTATACTACATTTACTACTTTAGAGACTACTAAAATATTTAGTTTATGTAATAATGTTACTACTATACTAAATACTGATAAAGTTCTATGTGTTAATGAAAATGATGATATTAATGAATTTATTAAACTTGCTAATAAGACTAGATATAGTTATTATCCTGTTCTTAATAAGAATGATAAATGTATGGGGATTCTTAGATTTTCTGATGTTGGTCTTAGTAATAAGAAAAAAGTTATATTGGTTGACCATAATTCTTATGAACAAAGTGCTATTGGTCTTGAAGATGCTAATATTTTAGAAATAATAGATCATCATAATATTGGTACTGTTGGTACTAATATGCCTATTAGTTTTAGAAATATGCCGGTTGGTAGTACTAATACTATTATTTATACTTTATATAAAGAGAATAGAATTGATATACCTAAGAATATAGCAGGTCTTATGCTTTCTGGTATATTGTCTGATACTCTTATTCTTACTAGTCCTACTACTACTGATATAGATAGAGAGGCTGCTTGCAAACTTAGTAAGATTGCGGGTGTTGATTATAAAGTATATGGTTATGATATGATAGGAGCAGGTTCTTCTTTGGAAGGAATGACTATGGAACAAGTTCTATATAAGGATTATAAGACTTATACTATTAATAATGCTAAGATTGGACTTGGACAAGTTATTACTACTGATATTAAAGATGTACTTGATAAGAAGGATGAGTATATTGAACTTCTTAATAAAGTATGTGAACATAATGATTATTTATATGTTTGTTTATTTGTAACGGATATACTTAAAAACGGAACTTATGTTTTATATAGTGATAGAGCTAAGGAGCCACTACAAAATGGATTTAATATTGATAATATCAAGCAAGGTATTTTCTTACGAAATGTTGTCTCTAGGAAAAAACAAATACTTCCTGTACTTATGGGAGATAATGAATAAAATAAAGATATCAACAGTTTTGTTGATATTTTTTTATGTATATTTTTAGTTTGCTGGTTGTTTTTTTTATGGTGGTTTGTTATAATATGGTATGAAAGAGGTGAAATAATGAAAATATTATCTGTAAATGCTGGAAGTAGTTCTTTGAAATTTCAATTATATGAAATGCCTGAAGAGAATGTTCTTATTTCTGGTGTATTTGAAAGAATTGGTATAGATAATAGTTTTTATACTATTAAATTAAATGGAGAAAAGACTAAAAAGGAGGCTGCTTTAAAGAATCATAAGGATGCTTTTGAAATATTGGTTAAAGAATTAATTGATAATAAAGTTATTGAATCTTGTGAAGAAATTAAAGCTGTTGGTCATAGAACTGTTCAAGGTGGTGAAAAATACGACCATACTGTTGTTATTGATGAATCTGTAATTAATGATATGATTAAATATAAACCATTAGCGCCTTTACATAATCCTGCTTCTATTACTGGTATTGAAGCTAGTAAAGAAGTATTCCCAAATGCTCTTCAGACTGCTGTGTTTGATACTGCATTTCATGCTACTATGGATAAAGTAAATTATATTTATCCAGTTCCATATGAATGGTATACTGAATATGGTGTTAGAAAATATGGTATGCATGGTACTAGTCATAGATATGTTTCTAAAAGAATGAATGAAATATTAGACAGAGATGATACTCGTATTATTACCTGTCATATTGGTAATGGTGGTAGTATTTCTGCTATAGTGGATGGTAAATGTATTGATACTTCAATGGGACTTACACCTAATGCTGGTATTATGATGGGGTCTAGATGCGGAGATATCGACTCGAGTATTATTCCTTATATTATGGAACAAACTGGTATGAGTGCTAAAGAGATGGATACTGCTTTAAATAAAAAGAGTGGCTTACTTGGTGTTAGTGGTGTTAGTAGCGATTCTAGAGATATAGAAGATGGTATTAATAATGGTGATGAAAGATGTAAGTTAGCCCAAAAAATGTATGTTAATAGAATTGTTAATTATATTGCTATGTACTATGTTGAAATGGGTGGTGCTGATGCTATTGTATTTACTGCTGGTGTTGGTGAAAACTCTATTAGTACTAGAAAACAAATTATTGATAAACTTGGTGCTCTAGGTATTAAGTTAGATGAAGAGGCTAATAATGTAAGAGGAGAAGAAAGAAAAATTACTACTGATGATTCTAAAGTTCCTGTTTATATTATTCCTACTGATGAAGAGCTTATGATTGCTAGAGATACTTATTCAATATTATTACAAGGATAATTTATGAATATTTATAAACAAATATTTAAAGCAATTAAGAAGTATGATACTATTGTTATTGCTAGACATATAGGGGCTGACCCTGATGCTTTAGGAGCTCAATTTGCTCTTATGGAAATTATATTAAAACAATTTCCTAATAAGAAAGTTTATGCTGTTGGTAATCCCGCTAGTAGATTTAAATTTTTTGGTACTAGTGATAAAATAGATAATATTGATACTACTAAAGGATTATGCATTGTACTTGATACTCCTGATATTAAAAGAATTGATGGTGCTAATATTAATAATTTTGAATATGTTATTAAAATTGATCATCATCCTTTTATAGATAAATATGGAAATATAGAATATATTGATGATAATGCTTGCAGTACTTGTCAATTACTTTTAGAGTTTGCTTTTACTAATAAAATTGAATTGAATAAAGAAATTGGTGAAAGATTATATCTTGGTATTGTAGGAGACACTGATAGATTCTTACATGATTATACTTCTTCAAAAACATTTGGTTTGGTAAATAAACTTATTGATGAAACTAATATTAATTTTACTGAATTATATAAAATTCTTTATCAAAGACCAATGGTTGAAGTTAGATTTGAAGGATATATTTATCAAAATATTACTTTAACAGATAATGGTGTGGCATATATCAAAATTACTGATAAGGTTATGAAAGAATATGGTGTTGATAGTGCCGCTGCTGGAAATATGATTAATGATTTGAAATTTGTAAATGAAATTGTTGTATGGGTATTTTTATCTGAAGATATTAAGTCCGGTCTTATTAGAGCTAATATTAGATCTGTTGGACCTTATGTTAATGATCTTGCTACTAAATTTGGTGGCGGTGGCCATAAATATGCATCTGGTGTTAAATTAAAGACATGGGAAGATGCTGATAAGCTTGTAAAAAGCTTAGATGAGTTGACTAAAAACTTTAAAATTGAAAGTTAAACTATTTTGTTTGACTTTTTTTTATTTTTGTGCTAGTATATTGTTTCAATTAGGGGCATGTTGTATTTTAAAGGATTAAAGGAGGTTTATTATGGATGATTATAGTAAAATTATAGATAAAATAGAAAAAAGTAGTAAATTTACTATGAAAATGTATATTAATCTAATTGATGAATGTGGAAAGGAAAATGTTAATAGTGCTTTTGATATAATAATTAATAATAGTACATTAAAGAAAGAAGAATTGATAAATAAATACTATATATTATTTATTGCTAGAGAACTTGAAAATTTAAATATTGACAAAAATAGTTATTTCTATTTGGCTGATAAATTTGGTGAAATAAATGTTTTACACTATTTTAAAGATTTATTATCAGTAAATAAAAATTCTAATGAAATAAAGAAGAAATATTATTATATTTATAAATTTTTAGAAGATATAAATTTAAGTGATGACTATGCAGGCTTTAATAGTAATTCTATCTCTGATAGTGATATTGAAAATACATTTGAAGATAATGGACTTGTTACGAATAATAGTGTTCGTACTTATTTAGTGGAAATTGGTAAAACTAAATTATTTACACAAGAAGAGGAGAAGCAAGCTTTTAAATCTTTAAATGAGGCTAAAGATAATATGAAGATTTCATATTTAGATAATGATGGTAATATATGCTTTTATGATATAGATAAAATTTTATTGTCAATCAATGATATTGGTTTATTGAGAAAAATTAAGACTATTTATAGAGTTGGATTACTTGATGAAAGTGATAAAACTAAAATTAAGAATTATTTAAATATTGTTGAACTTAATGGTATAGATATTATTAAGAATAAAGATTTTATTATCAATAAATTAGGACTTCAAGCAAAAGATGAAAAGGCTATTGATGATGATTTTATTAGTTATCAGCTCGAACAAATTATTGCTTATAGTAAAATTAAAAATAATATTGTAGAACATAATACAAGATTAGTTGTATCTATTGCTAAATGTTATAGAACTTCTTTAAATTCTTATACTTTATTAGATGTAATTCAAGAAGGTAATATTGGTCTTATGCGTGCTGTATATAAATTTGATGTTACTAAGGGATATAGATTCTCTACTTATGCAAGTTGGTGGATAAGACAAGCTATTACAAGAGCTATATATGAAAAGAGTTCCACTATTAGAATTCCTACTCATGCATGTGAAAAAATTAGATATATTCAAAAGGCTGAGTGTGAAATCGAAGAAAGCAAGGGATGTTCTAATCCTTCTAATAAGGAAATAGCCGCTCGTTTGAGAATGTCACCAGCGAAGGTTGCAGAACTTAAAGAACTTTATTCTAGAACTAATCTTGTGGCTTTAGATGCTCCAGTTGGAGAAGATGAAAGTGATACATTAATTAATTTTGTTATTTCTGATTATTCTTTGGATGAAGAATATGAAAAAGAGGATTTAAGAAATTGTCTGATGTCCGCTATAAATGAATTAACTGAAAGAGAAAGGGATATTTTAATACTTAGATATGGACTTAATGAAAATGGTCCTATGACACTTGATGAGATTGGTAAGGGATATGGTCTTACACGTGAAAGAATTAGACAAATTGAATATAAGGCTCTAGGAAAATTAAGACATCCTTCTAAATCTAAGAGATTTGCTAATTATTTTTAGTATTAATGGTATAAATATTTGATATTTATACCTTTTTAATATGTATTATTTATTTTCAAATATTCATAATCGTGATATAATTAGTATGAAATGAGGGATAATATGTTAAAAATAGAAAATTTGAAAGCCACTGTTGATGATAAAGTTATATTAAATGATTTTAACATGATAATAAATGATGGTGAAACTCATGTAATTATGGGACCTAATGGTGTAGGGAAATCCACTTTATCTAGGGTTATTATGGGCGATAGTAATTATAAAATTTTATCTGGAAATATTATTTTTAATGGTGACAATCTAATTCCTTTATCTACTGATGAAAGAGCTAAGCTTGGTATTTTTCTTGCTATGCAATATCCTATGGAAATTGAAGGTGTATCTAATCAAGACTTTTTAAGAACCGCTATGAGCGCTGTTAATAATAAGAGAATTGGTTTATATGATTTTATATTAAAATGTGAAAATGGTGCTGATGAGTTATCTATGAATAAAGAACTAATTCATAGAAGTCTTAATGTTAGTTTTTCTGGAGGAGAAAAGAAAAAAAACGAGGTATTACAAATTAAACTCTTAGAACCTAAATTAATTATTTTAGATGAACTTGATTCAGGTTTGGATATTGATAGTCTTAGAATTGTTGGAATGAATATACACAATTATAAAGAAGAGCATCCTAATACTTCTATTCTTATCATTACACATCATCCTAAAATACTTGAATACTTACATCCTGATTATGTGCATATTATGAATAATGGTACTATTATTGAAACTGGTAATTATGAACTAGCTATGGAAATTGAAAAAAATGGTTATACTAATTATAAAAATATTAAAAATAAGTTAACAAAGGAAGATAATAATGAATAAAATAAGAGTAGTTAATAATGAAATTATTCCTTGTGACTATAGTGATATTAGTATTGTTAATAATGAAATTAGTTTTTTAAATAGTGGTAACTTTGCTATTGAATACATTGATTGCAACGATGTTAATTTGAATATTATTGTTAAAGAAAATACTCATGTTTGTTTATTTGTATATTCAAATAATGACTATATTACCACTATGAATAAATATAATATTTTTGGAAATTTAGTTGTTAATAAATTTTATTATAATAATACTACTGATGAGACTATTGATGTAAATTTAAGTAAAGATAAAGCTAATTTTAAGTATAATTTTTCTAGTGTTAGTAGTGGTAATGATAAGTTTACTATTAATATTTATCATTTGAAGAAAGATACTTGTAGTGATATATGTAATAGAACTGTTGCAAAGGAAAATAGTTCTAATGTATTTGATATTAATAGTTATGTTGAAAATGGTATTTTGGATACTTATTTGAATCAACAAACTAAGATTGTTACTTTGGGAGATTCTAATAATAAGATTAATCCTAATATGTTTATAGGAGAAGCTAGTACTACCGGAATTCATTCTTCTACGATTGGTACAATTAATGAAGAGGATATATTTTATTTGATGAGTAGAGGTATTGATTATGAAACCGCTATTAAATTAATTATTAAGGGAATGATTATTTCAAATATTAACCCAGATATGGAATATAGAGAAAAGATACTTGAACTTTTAAATGATTTAGGAGGTGAATAAATGAATAGAAATGATTTTGAATTACTTAATAAAAATATTGTTTATTTTGATAATGGGGCCACTACTTTAAAACCTAAATGTGTTAAAGATGCTATTTGTAATTATTATACGGAATATACCGCTAATGCACATAGAGGAGATTATAGTCTTAGTGCTACTGTTGATAGTTTATATGAGGGTACTAGAGAAAAGATTCGTGATTTTATTAATGCTAAAGAAACTTCTGAAATTGTTTTTACTAGTGGTACTACTAATAGTATGAATATGATTGTTAGTGGTTTTTTCAGAAATTATCTTAAACGTGATGATGAAGTACTTGTTACATTAAGTGAACATGCTTCTAATATTTTACCTTGGTTTATACTTCAAAAGGAAATTGGAATTAAAGTTAAATATATTGAACTTAATGATAAGCATGAAGTTACTGTGGAAAATGTTAAAAAGGCTATTAATAATAAGACTAAAGTTATATCTCTTGCAATGGTAACTAATGTTATTGGAGACGAGAGACCTATTAAAGAAATTAGTAAGATAGCTCATGACAATAATATTTTAATGGTAGTAGATGCTGCTCAAGGAGCTCCTCATAAAAAAATAGATGTACAAGATATGGATATTGATTTTATGGCTTTTTCTGGTCATAAAATGTATGGTCCTACTGGTATTGGTGTTTTATATGGTAAATTTGATTTACTAGATAAAGTTAAACCATTTAATTATGGTGGTGGTATGAATGCTATGTTTACTCGTGATGGTTTCCTTGAACTTAGAGAAATTCCTACTAGACTTGAAGGTGGTACTCCTAATATTGAAGGAGTATTAGGTCTTAGTGCAGCAATTGATTATTTAAATAACATTGGTATGGATAATATTAATAAATATGAAAAAGAACTTAGAAATTATTTACTTAATGAACTTGAAAAGTTAGATTTTATTACTATCTATAATAAAGATGTAGAGAGTAATATTGTGGCTTTTAATATTGATGGTGTTTTTGCACAAGATACTGCCATTTATTTAGACAAATACAATATTTGTGTTAGAGCGGGTAATCATTGTGCTAAAATGATAGATAATGTTTTTAATATTAGTAATACTGTTAGAATTAGTCTTAGCTTTTATAATACTAAAGAAGAGGTTGATTTACTTATTAATGTTCTTAAGAATAGTAAAAATATATGGAAGGAAATATTGTAATGGACAAAGATATTAAGAGAAGTATTATTTTGGATAATTATCAAAACCCTAATAATAAAAGAGTTAGTGGTACTGATTATATTAAAATTAATACTAGAAATGTTAGTTGTATTGATAATTTGGATATTTATTTAAAAATAGAAAATGATATTATTAAAGATGTTTCTTTTGAAGGAGAAGCATGTGTTATTAGTATATCATCCACTAATATTCTTTCTAATTTACTTATTGGTAAAACTAAAGAAGAAGGTATTTACTTAATAGATAATTATTTAAAAATGATTAATGAAGAAGATTATGATAGAGAGGTATTAGGAGAACTTTTGGCATTCGATGATACTAGTCGTCAACCTTCAAGAATTAAATGTGCTACTTTATCTGCTAATGGTATTAAAAAATTCTTAGAAGAAGATCACTCTTAAAAATAGAGTGATTTTTTTATATTCACAGTTTTTGTTGATAAATAACATAGATTAATTTAGAGACTATAGGCTCTAAATTGCTATGGAAAGACTATAGGCTTTTCATATAAGCGAGAGACCTTAGGCTCGAGTTTAAAAAAGATTGTAAAAAGATTGTAAATAGGTTTAATTTACTCTCTTTTTTTAGTATAATATTAGATAGGAAGTTTAGGTGGTATAATGCAGGATAAAATGTTGAAATTGTTAAATCAAATTGGTATGAACACTGATTATTTAGAAAATGCTTCTATTAACAAGATTGTGGTATATGATAATAATAAGTTGTGGAATTTTGTTATTAATAATGATAGAATACTACCTGTGTATATATATAATGAACTAATTAATAAGATTAAGGTTACTTTTAGTTCTATTGATAATATTAAACTTAGTATTGTTATTGATAATGATTGTGATGAATATATTAATGATTATGTTGATAATTTAATTAATATTTTTAGTAATGATAGTTATAAATATAGAGTTTTTATTGGTAGAAATGTTAAAGTTAGTGACGATGATTTTGTTTTTGATGTGTATAATAAAGCTGAGAATGCTTATTTGGTTGAGAAAATTAATTATATTAATAATTGTCTTAAGGATTATGGTTTTAAGAAGAAATTTAAACTTAATTTATCTTTAGATGCTGAAAATGAGTTACTTAAAAAGATTGAAAGTGAAAAGATTGTAGATGCTCCTAAAAAAGAAAATAAAAAAGAAAATATTAATGAAAATAAAGTAGAAGAAAAGAAATACTTTAGACCTAAACGTGATACTAGTATTACTCCTATTAAGGATTTAATGTATGAGGTTGATAATATTACTACTCATGGTATGATATTTGGTATGGATATGTTTGAATCTAAGAGTGGATATAAGATTATTACTCTTAAGGTTACTGATAATACTGATAGTATTTATGTTAAAATGTTTACTAAAGATACTGATGAGTATGCTAGAATTAAGGATTTGCTTAAGGTTGGCTCTTGGTATAATTTTTATGGTAAAGTAGCCATGGATAAATATTCTAATGAACTTACTTTTACTACAAGATATAAAGATGTAGAAAAGGTAGAAAAAGAGGAAGAAGAAAAAATAGTTGATGATGCTCCTGTTAAAAGGGTTGAACTTCATGCTCATACTATGATGAGTCAAATGGATGGTATTACTAGAGTTGATCTTGGTAAACATACTTGTGAACTTGTAAGTAAATGTATTGATATGGGTTATAGAGGTGTTGCTATTACTGATCATAATGGTTGTCAGGCTTTTCCTATTGCTTATGGTATTATATCAGGATATAATAAAAAAATAGAGGATCCTAGTAAACATTTTAAGGGATTATATGGTACTGAACTTACTGTAGTTGATGATACTGTTGATATTGTTGTTAGAAGTGATGATAGGTGTTTTGATGGTACTACTTTTGTGGTATTTGATACTGAAACTACTGGATTTAATGCTGGTGGTAATGATCAGATGATAGAAATTGGTGCTGTTAAAATTAAAGATGGTAATATTATTGATAGATTTGATGAACTTATTGATCCAGGAAGACATATTCCTGATAAAATTACTGAACTTACTTGTATTACTGATGATATGGTTCGTGGCAGGGATAATGAGGAAGAGGTTACTAAGAGATTCTTAGCTTGGACAGATGATTTACCTATGGTTGCTCATAATGCTAAATTTGATATTTCTTTTATATCTAGTGCTATGAAAAAGTATAACCTTGGTGAATTTACCAATACTGTTATTGATACTTTAGAGTTATCTAGAGCTATTGATACTGGATATGCTAGGCATAGTTTGTCCGCTTTAGTTAAAAGATATAATGTTCCTTGGGAAGAAGATGCTCATCATAGAGCTGATTATGATGCTGAAGGAACCGCTATTGTATTTCATAAAATGATTAGTAAACTTAAGATGCAAAATTTTGAGAAGATTAGTGATTTGGATAAACTTATATCTAAAGATGAGATATATAAATTCGGTAGAACTTATCACTTTAATGCTATTGCTCTTAATAAAACTGGTCTTAAAAATTTATTTAAAATTATTTCTCTTGCTAATACTACTTATTTATATAAGACTCCAAGAATACTTAGGAGTAAACTTAATGAACTTAGAGAAGGACTTATTATTGGTAGTGGCTGCTACGAGAGTGAAGTGTTTTTAGAGGCTAGAAGTAAAGAGGGAGAAGAACTTACTAATATTATTAATTTCTATGATTATGTTGAAGTTCAACCTCCAGAGGTATATGGTCATCTGATTCAAACTAGTGATTTTAAGGATGAATATGAGATTAAGGAACATATTAAAAAGATTATTAATGCTACTCGTGATGCTGGCAAGATTATTGTAGCTACGGGAGATGTTCATCATTTTACTAGGGAGGATAAGATATACAGGGAAATTATTGTTAATCAGAAGGTTCCTGGTGGTGGAAGACATCCTCTTGCTAAGAGTAGTATTACTTCGATTCCTTCTCAACATTTTAGAACTACTAATGAAATGCTTAATGACTTTGCTTTTTTAGGAGAAGAAGAGGCTTATGAAATAGTTGTTACTAATACGAATAAAGTACTTGATATGGTAGAAGAAATTGAAGTCATTATTGATACTGGTGGTATTCCTTTCTCTCCTAGAGTTAAGAGTGATGATGGTCTTTCTTATTTGGATTGTCCTAGGGTAGTTACTGACCTTGTCTTTAGTAGAGCTAAAGATTGGTATGGTGATAATTTACCACATAATATTGAAGAGAGAATATCTACGGAATTATATGGTAATATTGTCTACAAATGCTGGGAAGAAAAGTTAAAAGAAGAATATCCTGATATTAGTGATAAGGAATTTAATGATAAACTATTTGAAAATTTACATAACACTTTAATTAGTGGATATGATACTGTTAAAACACTAGTTAGTGAATATGTGAAAAAGCATTGGTCAGAAGAAGATGGAGAATGTAATGATAAAACATTAGAAAAGAAAATTAAGAAAGTCTTTGGTGGGGTTATTGGTGGAGGATTTGATCCAATATATCTAATTGCTCAAAGACTAGTTAAACACTCTAATGATGAAGGTTTTTTGGTTGGTTCGAGAGGTAGTGTTGGTTCTTCATTTGTAGCCACGATGATGGGTATTACCGAAGTTAATCCTCTTCCAGCCCACTATAGATGTTTAAAGTGTAAACATAGTATTTTTAAGGATGATAATGGCAATGATTTAGGTGCTACTTATTCTAGTGGTTTTGATTTACCTGATAAGAATTGTCCGGTATGTGGAGAAGAGTTATATAAGGATGGTCAAGATATGCCATTTGCTACTTTCTTAGGATTTAATGCTGATAAGGTACCTGATATTGATCTTAACTTTTCGGATTTAAATCAAGCATCTGCTCATGAATATACTAAAGTATTATTTGGTGTTGATAATGTTTATAGAGCAGGTACTATTGGTACTGTTGCCGAAAAAACTGCTTTTGGTTTTGTTAAAGGGTATTTCGAAGATAAGGGTATTTTGAATAAGAGGTCTTGTGAAATTGAAAGACTAGCTATGGGTTGTACTGGTGTTAAGAGAACTACTGGTCAGCATCCTGGTGGTATTGTTGTTGTTCCTGATTATATGGATGTGTCTGATTTTACTCCATTCCAATTTCCTGCTGAAGATCCTAATAGTGCTTGGAGAACTACGCATTTTGATTACCATGCTATTGATCAGGATTTATTAAAACTAGATATACTAGGACATTCTGATCCTACTCAGCTTAGACTTATTCAAGAGTTATCTGGTACGGATATTCTTAAAGTACCTATGGATGATAAGGATACAATGAGTATATTTACTTCTACTAAAGCTTTAGGTGTTACTAATGAACAGATTATGTGTGATACTGGTACACTTGGTATTCCTGAGTTTGGTACACCGTTTACTATTAGTTTAGTGTATGAGACTAAACCTACTACTTTTGCGGAATTAATTAAGATATCTGGTCTATCACATGGTACTGATGTATGGCTTGGTAATGCTCAAGAACTTATTAAGAATAATATTGTTCCTTTTAAAGATGTTATTGGATGTCGTGATGATATAATGGTTTATCTTATGTATCATGGTGTTGAACCTATTAAGGCTTTTAAAATTATGGAGTTTGTTCGTAAAGGTAAGGCTAGTAAAGATCCTGATACTTGGGCTAAACATAAAGAAACTATGGAAAAGGCTGGTATAGAAGATTGGTTTATTGATAGTTGTTTTAAGATTAAATACATGTTTCCTAAAGCGCATGCTGCTGCTTATGTTATTAGTGCTTTTAGAATTGCTTGGTATAAGGTTCATATGCCCGCTTACTTCTATGCTAGTTGGTATAGTACTAAGGCTACTGACTTTGATATAGATGCTATGATTAAGGGATATAATGATATCAAGAGAGTTCTTACTGAAATTGAAGGTAAGGGGTATGAGGCTACTAATAAAGAGAATGGGGTATCTGAATGTTTAAAAGTTGCTCTAGAGATGTCCGCTAGAGGTATTAAAATTGCTCCTTATGATCTATATAAAAGTAAGGCTATGATATTTACTGTAGAAGATGATAAAACTATTATTCCTCCTTTTAGGGCTATTGATGGTCTTGGAGATGTTGTAGCTAAGAATATTGAGAAAGAAGCAGAAAGGGCTCCATTTATTAGTATTGAAGATTTTCAAACTAGATGCAAAGTATCTCAAACTTTAATTGATAAAATGATGACTATGGGTATTTTTAATGGAATGCCTGAAACTAGTCAACTTAGTTTATTTTAGTTTATTAGAAGTATATAATTATAAATGTTATATACTTCTTTTGTTTCAGTTCGAGCTTGTAATCTCTCACTGTAAAATAAAGCCTAAGGTCTTTATTTCTAAATTTAAAGCCTTATAGTCTTTAAATTTAAAGATTGTTTTATGTACTAAAAAAATATAAAAATGCACAATCATTGTGCAAAATAACACTTTAAAAACATAAAAATGCACAAAAATTTGAGTAAATTGTGCATTTTTTTCTTTTTATTTAAATATTGATAATTTTCTTACTGGCATTACTTTTGGTTTTTGATTATTTAAATATTTTTGTATTTTTGTTTCGGAACTTAATAACTTAGATATTGAATTTCTTATTGTATTTTTTTCTTCGATACTTAAATTATTTAATGGTGAAAGAAATTTTTTATATATTCTTGGAGAAACTCCAATTATATTTTTAAATATTTCGGAATAGTATTCTATACTATTATAACCATTTAATAGTGATATTCTTAATATAGAAATATTTAGTGAATAATTGGTTAAACTATTTAGTATTCTTTTGTTATTTATATATTCTTTAATAGTTATACCAAGTTCTTTTTTGAATTTTTTCATGATATATGTTTTATCATAACTAAAAATGTTACTTAAGTTTATAATAGTTATTTCTGTATTTATATTATTATTAATATAATTTAAAATATTACATACTAGTTCATTTGAATAGATAATTATCACTTCCTAATTATATTTTATCATAAAAAGCCATTTTTGTTTAACTTTTTTGTGATTTTTAGTTATATAATGTTTTCGAAAGGAGATGATACAATGAATTATTCAAGATGGGCTACTAATGAAGAGATGATTAAATTTCTTAATGAAGTAGATATTAATTCTAGTATTCAAAAGTCTGGAATACCAATGGGATATGATAAGAATAAATTATTAATTAAGGATGATAATTCTCATACCCTTGTTATTGGTACTCCGGGAAGTGGCAAAACACAGAGTGTTATGTTACCAAAAGTTAAACTTGCTATTAAAGCAGGTGAATCATTATTTATTAATGATGTTAAAGGTGATATTTTAAATGAAATTGGAGGTGAACTTAAAAAGAATAATTATAATATAATTGTACTTGACTATGCAGAGTTAGAAAAAGGTAATTATTATAATGTACTTACTTTTCCTTATAAATTGTATAAAGATAATAATAAGGATAAGGCTATAGAGATATTAGAAAATATTGGTTATTATTTATTACATGATGTTAATGATAATTCGGATATATTCTGGGAAAATACCGCTATTGAATATTTTGTTGGTCTTACTTTATATTTATTTGATAATGCTAAAGAAGAAGAAATTAATTTAAAAAGTGTAACTTCTTTATCTGAACAAATTAACAATAGTAAAGAGAGTATTATTGATAAAATAGATAGAAGTTCTACCGCTTATCAGTATTTGTTTAATACATTAGGTACTGCAACGGAAACAAAAGCCGGGATATTAGTAACATTTAATCAAAGAATTAAGAAATTCGTTACTAAGGAAAATTTATCTAATTCTATGTCTAAATCTGATTTTGATATAAATAATATTGGAAATGAAAAAACTGCAATTATAGTAATAAGTGGTATTTCTGGTTATGTTAATAATTTAATTACTATATTGTTAGAGCAAATATTTTACAGTATTCAATTATATGGAAATAAAGAGAATAGATTTAATTTAGTTATTGATGAATTTGATAACTTATTACCAATTGTGGACTTTTATAGTAAATTTAATTATGCAAGAGGAATTAATATTAATATTACTGCATTTATTAAAAATTTTACTAATTTAAGAAATATTTATGGTAATAAAAATTATGAATTGATAAGAATGTGTTTTGATAATATTATTTATTTACTTGCTAATGATTTATATACTTTGGAAGAAATTAGTAATTTGTGTGGTAATTCTAATAAAGGACCGCTTATTTCTCCTCTAGAATTAAAAACTATAGATTTCTTTAATGAAATTATTTTGATGCCGAGAATGTATCCTATTAAAACTAAAGTACTTCCTGATTATGAAATTGATTGGAACTTTGATAATTCTAAGCTTAAACTTAATGTTCTTAAAAAGAATGAAGTTAATTTATTTGATATTGAAAAGTTTTTAAAAAAGTAATATTTAATATTATGTAGTTAGAAAAGTAATATGTGAAGGGGTAGTAGCAGTATAATAGGGGGACCGCTACGATCATATGACTTGTTGTAGTTGCAAATATTTAAATGAAGAGAAAAAATTAGATGGTAAAGTTAGTGGATGTGAATATTTCTGTAATAAAAATAAATGTTTCATTAATGGCCAAGATAATGCCTGTGATAAATACGAGAGTTCTTTTAGAGGTACTAATAGATGTAATGAAATATATAATGATGGTAAGAATTTTTATAATGATACGCATTCTGTTAGTTATTATTTATTTATTCTCATTGTGGTTATTATTATAGCTATTATTGCTCGTATTAGTAATACAAAACTTTTTCCATTCTAAAAGTATTTTTTAAATATGAAGACTATTTTTATAGGCTTCATATTTTTCATTAAAGACCTTAGGCTTTAATGAACATGGAGAGACTTTGGCTCTCTATGAATAAAATTATTTCCCGGGAAATAATTTGGGAAATAATTTTATTTCCATTAAGTGAATTTAAATTAGTATTATTTGATGATTTATAGACTTTTAAGTTGAAATTTAGTATAATTAATATATAGAAAGACTTGGTGATATTATGGAGAAAGTTGTACTTGTAGATGGTAATAATTTACTTTTTAGAAGTTATTATGCTACTGCTTATACGGGAAATATTATGAGAAATAGAGATGGATTTCCCACTAATGGATTATATGGTTTTGTTAATATGATTAATAAAATTGTAGCAGAAGAAAATCCAAAATACATGATGGTAGCTTTTGATATAGGTAAGACATTTAGACATGAAAAATATAAAGATTATAAGGGAGGAAGACGTGAAACTCCTGAAGATTTAAAGGTGCAATTTCCTATTGCTAAAAAAATTCTTACTGCGATGGGAATTAAATATCTAGAATGTGAAGGATATGAAGCAGATGATATTATTGGTACTATTTCTTCATGGTGTGATAAAGATCCTGAATATGAAGCTCTTATTGTTAGTAGTGATAAAGATTTACTTCAATTAATTAGTGATGAGACTGTTGTAAAGTTATTAAAACCTAAAGATTATATTATGATGGATAAAGCTACTTTTATTCAAACTTATGGATTTGAACCTATTAAGATGATTGACTTAAAGGCTTTAATGGGAGATGCATCAGATAATATTCCTGGTGTTAAAGGCATAGGAGAGAAAACCGCTATTAAACTTCTTACTCAATATGGTTCACTTGATGGTATATATGAAAATATTGATAATATTAAGGGATCTACTCATGAAAAATTGGTTACTGGTAATGAAGATGCCTACTATAGTAAGGAGTTAGTTACAATTTATAGAGAGGTTCCTCTTAATATTACTTGGGATGATTTATTATATGGTAATGAGAATACTAATGAACTTATTCAATTATATAATGAACTTAATTTTTATTCTTTACTTAAAAAGGCTAGTAGTAATAAGAAAAATGTAAATACTAATATTGATAATTTTAAGATTATTAAAGATATTTCATTAATTAATATTGATAGAGATACCGCTATATACGTAGATACTACTTTAGGAAATTATCATGATGCTAGTATTAATGGTATTGCTTTATATAATGATTCTATGGCTGTATATATTCCTTTTGATGTTATTGAAAATAATATTAATTTTCTAGATGTTCCTTACAATTTTTATACTTATGATTATAAAAAATTATTAGTAGTATTTAATAAATATAATATTAAGATTGATAATGTTATTTTTGATACTATGATTAGTGGTTATCTACTTAATTATGATGTTAAGGATGATATTGGATATTTAGCTAATTCACTTGATTTTGATATTCCTAGTTATAATAAGAATGATATTCTTAGTGATGAAAAGGTTGCTCTTATAAATATTACTAAGGCTAAATTTATATATGATAGTAAGACTAAGTTATACAACGAAATGGTTAATGAGAATGTTACTTCTTTATTTGAAAACATTGAAATGCCATTAGCGAAGGTTCTTGCTAATATGGAAATTCAAGGTATTAGAGTAAATAAAAAGATACTAGAAGAAATGGGAGAAGAAATTAAAATTAAGTTAGAACTTATTACTAAAGATATTTATAATTATGCAGGATGTGAATTTAATATTAACTCTTCTAAACAACTAGGAGAAATATTATTTGATAAGTTAAAACTTCCTCATGCTAAAAAAAATAAAATTGGTTATGTTACTGATGCAGATACACTTAAAAAATTAATTGATTTTCCTATTGTTAATAAAATATTAGAATATAGAGCACTTGCTAAACTTTATTCTACATATATTGAGGGAATTATTAGTACTATTAGGGAAGATAATAAAATTCACACTATATATACACAAACTTTGACTAGAACTGGTAGATTATCCTCTATTGAACCTAATTTGCAAAATATTCCTATGAGAAGTGAATACGGAAGACTTATTAGAAAAGCCTTTTTACCTGAAGATGACTCTGTTATTTTATCCGCTGATTACTCACAAATTGAACTTAGGGTGTTTGCACATTTATCTGGAGTAAAAGACTTGATAGAGGCATTTAAAAATAATGAGGATATTCATACGAAGACCGCTATGGATATATTTAAAGTTCCTTCTTTAGGTGTCACGAAAAATATGCGTAGACAGGCTAAGGCAGTTAATTTTGGTATTTTATATGGTATTAGTAGTTATGGATTGTCAGAGGATTTAGGTATTCCTGTTAAAGAAGCAAAAGAATTTATTAATAAATACTTTGAAACTTATCCTGGTGTTAAGGACTACATGAATAAAGAAATTGCTGATGCAACCAAAGATGGATATGTAAAAACTATCATGAATAGAAAGAGAATTATTGAAGAACTTAATAGTTCTAATTATAATGTTAGAAGTATGGGTGAGAGAATGGCACTTAATACTCCTATTCAGGGATCTGCTTCTGATATTTTAAAGAAAGCAATGGTAGAAATATACGATGTGTTTGAAAAGAATAATATGAAAAGTAAAATGCTACTACAAGTACATGACGAACTTATTTTTAATGTATATAACGATGAAATTGATAGAGTTAAAAAAATTGTTCATGATATTATGACTAATGTTTTTGAATTATCTGTTCCGCTAGAAGTTGATATTGAAACAGGTAATAATTGGTATGAAGCAAAGTAGGTGATAGGAATGCCAGAATTACCAGAGGTTGAAACTGTTAAAGAATCTTTAAAACTTCGATTAAATAAAAAAAAGATAACTAAAGCTAGAGTTTTTTGGGATAATATCATCGCATATCCTAATAAAGATGAATTTATTAAAGAAATTACTGAACAAACTATTAACGATGTTAAGAGACGTGGCAAGTTTATTATATTTGATTTAGATGATTTCTATTTGCTGTCACATCTTAGAATGGAGGGAAAGTATTTCTTTAAAACTAAAAATGATGAAATTAATAAACATGAGCATGTAATATTTGATTTGGATGATGGTACTGAACTTAGATACATGGATACAAGAAAATTTGGTAAAATGTATCTTATAAAAAAAGATGAGATTGATAAAAAAGGTCCCCTGATAGAACTTGGTTTAGAGCCGTGGGATGATAAACTTAATAGTAAATATCTTCTAGAAAAATATAAAAATAAAAAATTACCTATTAAGAGTGTACTATTGGATCAAAGTGTTATTGTTGGAATAGGAAATATTTATGCTGATGAAATATTATTTTTATGTAAAATTAATCCTTTAAGAAAATGTAATACTATTACTGAAAAAGAAGCCGCTAATATCATTAAATTTACTAGAAAAGTATTAGAAGAAGCTATTAAGATGGGAGGTACTACTATTAGGACATATAGTTCTGTAGATGGAGTACATGGATTATTTCAGCAAGAACTTCTTGTACATGGTAAAGATAATGGTATTTGTCCTGAGTGTCATAGTAAAATACAAAAAATTAGAGTTGGTGGTAGAGGAACCTACTATTGTGAAAAGTGTCAGAAATAATATTTACAAAAATTTGACATAAAAAATGTAACTTATTTGGTTACATTTTTATTTTTTTATTGATATTATTTTTACAATATGTTAAGTTATAATTGGTGATACTATGAATGATGAATGTTTTAGACTATCGCTTATTGATATTATGCATGCAGGTTTATTGAATGATTTTGTTAATTTAATATTTGATTATAATCTAAAGAATGATGAAGAAGTTTATATACAATATAAGATTGCTTCAGGAAATATAATTCTTAATATATTTGATAATTGTAATAACAATAGGTTTAATGGATATATATTTTCTAATAATAATTTTATTGATGATAAGAATAGTATTACTTGCATCGATGTTAATGAGGCATATAAGAAGTATAAAAATGGTACTTCTAATAAAAATATTATTTTAATTGGTGCGTTACTTAAAAGTAATGATGAAAATGAAAAAATTCATATAATAAATTTACTTTTTGATGGTAAAATGAAAGAAATTATTAGTAAAAATTTTCTATAAAATATATTTTTATTTTTTTATTATAGGTTTTTTGTCATATTCTTTTTTTGATATATCTACCGCTACTAAGGAATAAATCTTTGTAACTCTTAATTCTATATCTAATATTTTAGATATATTTTTTTTATATCCTGTTAATAATGGAATGTCTATTTTTTTCTTAATATTATTTAAATATTTTTGGCCATTTAGATTAAATCCTAATACTCTAATATAATCTATATTTATATTTAGAGCTTCTTCTTTAGTAAAGTCATTAAGAATATGAAGTAACATTCTTGATATTTTATTATATGTATAACGTTTGGTCTTTATATTTTTTATTAATTCTTCATAGTTATTAGATATGGATATAGATTTTATAATACGATTTTCTATTCCTTCTTCTACGGTCTGATATTTATTAATATTATTGTTAGTAGAGATAATTTTATATTTTAAATACGGATAAAATGAATTCATACTTATATTTTGTAGTAGTTTTGGAGAGTATGGTATTAATTTCGATATGTTTTCGTTATTTAAATTTTTATTTCTAATTGCAGTGGCAGAAGCAATATTATCTTCTACTGAAAAGCTATGGTATGAATTGGTTCTTTTTATATTTATGATATTAATATCTTTATTTAGTTTTTTTACTTCTTTAATATATGAAAGTGCTAATAAATCGTTAGGTGTATCTATTTTAATTCCTGATAGTTTCATAACGGCTTTGTTAGTAGCAGTTGGATAATTTAATCCTTCTTTTAAGTATTTTTTTACTAAATTATCATACTCTTGATTATTTAATTGAAGTTCCGCTATTGATGCTATAGTATCTATGTTGTCACTTTCTGTACCGAATACTAAGGTATCTATACCTAATTTGTTTAATATTGTTACTGCTCCATTAGCAAATATATCAGAACTTTGAGTGGCATAAACATATGGTAATTCTACTACTATATCAATGCCATTATCTAATGCTATTTGAGTTTTGGTCCATTTATCTAATATTGATACATCGCCTCTTTGTGTAAAAGATGATGATACTACCGCTATTAAAATGCTATCTGGATATTTTTCTTTTATTTTATTTATTTGATATAAATGACCATTATGAAATGGATTATATTCTGCTATTAAGCCTATTATATGCATATTTATCACCGCTTATATAATATCATAAATAGTTTAATTATGCAAAATATATAATAAAAAAAGAACATTATTTGTTATGATCTTTTTCTAAATTTTTGGTATTTTCTTTTTCTGAAATGATTGTTTTAAAGTAATCATACTTTAGGGTTAAATCATTTTTTCTTATTTGATAATTTATATAGTAATTTTTATCCTCTAATGATAATTGATCTATGTATTTATTGTTTGTAACTTCACCACCATCTACATATACATTTCCATCATACCAAGAGTAATCATTAAAGAAAACATATCCATTATAATTTGGAGATAAAGCGTCTTGTCCTAAATAATAATTAGGATGATCTTCTAAGCCAAATAAATTTATTACTGTAGGTAGTATATTTAGTTGTGACGTTACATCTTTTACTTTTTTCTTAGTCTGTCCATTATCCCATATAAAGAATGGAGTATGATTTATTAGATTATTGTCTGTTTCTTTATATTTGTCTAAGATTGTTTGATCGGATAATGTATATAAGTAATGATCTGTAAATACCACTATGATTGTATCATCTAAGAGATTCTTTTCTTCTAATTTTTGTAATAATAGTTCCATCATATAGTCAGTTTCTTTTGATTGTCTTCTGACACATTCTTCTTCGGTATATGTTGGTAATACATAATCTTTTGGTAATTCATCTAATTCTTGTTCCTTTAATATATCTTCAGTTACTAATTTTTTACAAACGCCTTTTTCAGTAGTAAATGGTAAATGTCCAGAATAAGTTATTATATAATCTACAAATTTATTTTCAGGATACATCTTTTCTGCAAAAGTTTCGTTTAATATTAATTCTCTATCTAAAGTGTATGAATCGTCTTTATATGTTCCTAAATCTTTTAATCCATAGTAGTTATCGTAACCCCAATTTTTATAATTTATACCACGTGAATAATATTCACTAGTATTCATATGAAAGGCATTTACTGTGTAGCCTTCATTTTTAAATAGTTTTGCTAAAGAATATGGAAAATGATTTTTATTAAAACTATATGCATTCTGTGTATATGATAGTGGTGTAATAAAACCAGTATTTACTGCAAATTCTGAGTTAAATGTTGAACCACCACCATTATAATATGAGTAATGATTAGTGAAATTTATTCCTTCATTCATCATCTTATATAGAGTAGGTGTTTCTTCTTCTGTTACTAACCAATTATCCATACCTTCTAATTGAACTAATATTAAATTTTTATCTTTATATTTACCTGTATAGTTATTATTTTCTGGTATATCTTCTTTACTATATTCTGTTTCAAGAAATGTTAAATCTTCTTCATTTGTTGTTTTTTTTGCTTTAATAAAAGTTATATAAAAATTTCTAACACTATACTCATATATTCCTGTTATAGTCATACTTTTGTTATTGTCATTAAAGTTAATATATATATTTCTTGGATTACGCCATGTACTCCATGTTAATTCATTATTTGCTTTTCCTAAAAATAGAGGTATTATACTATGAACTATTAGAAATATAAAGAATACTTTAATAATATTTTTTAGTTTTGTTTTTTCTCTATTAGGAAATTCTTTTAGTGCCACTATAAACGAGAATATTATTATTATACTAGATATGTATACCCAAATATTGCAGTTTATTATGGCATCTAAGAAATAGTCTGAACCTTCTCCTGCTAATAACACTAGACTAAAATCAAAGAATGAATTTGTCATAGAGTAATAAATATTGTTGGTAATAAATAAAGCAAAGGCTAAAATAAAAAAGATTATGTATAGTATTTTACCTTTCTTTTTGTTTAAATATATACAAATTCCTATCATCAGAAATATCCAAATTGCTGTAAATAGGTTTGGTACTAATTTCCATATACTGAAAAAGTTTATTTTTCTTCCGATTATCCTTGTTATAACATCTATTAATACAAATGGAATTATCATAAATATTACAGATTTATGATTTATGATAAATGTCTTTATTTTATTTAGTACTTTTTTTATATATATTTTAATGTTATCTAATTTATTTATATTATTCTTAGTTTTCTTTTTACTTTTATTACCTTTTTTTTCTTTTTCTTTAACTTCCTTTTTCATTTTTTCACCACTACAGAGATTATACTATATATTTCTTTTTTTGTAAATAGAACATATTATATATATATATATATGTTTTGTGATAAAAATTGTATTTATTATTTATTTTTATACTTAATAAAAGTTAATAAATTTATTAAAATATATTTCTTTTTTTTTCTTTATTTGATATAATCAAGATATAATAGGAAGAAGGCTAGGGAAATGTTTAAAGAAATTGTGGCAATTAGTAAGAATTATGCTATTGTTAAAATAGATAGTGTAATTAATGATGATTTATTGAACTTGAATGTTGTTTTTGAAGAAGAAAATAAGAAAATATTAGGAGAAATTGAAGAAGTTGCTAATAATGAAGTTAAAATAAACTTTTTGGGTGAATTCCATGGTGATAAATTTTATGATGGTATTATTAGAAAACCTAGTACTACCGCTAAAATAAGAATTATTAATTCTAATGAGCTTGCAGAACTTACAGGTTATAATGATCCTAAAGCTATGCTACTTGGATTGTCTCCATTATATAATGATAGCCCTGTTAAAGTTAATATAGATGACATGTGGAGTAATCATAGTGCTATTTTTGGTAATACTGGTTCTGGTAAAACTTATGGTGTTGCTAGACTTGTTCAAAATCTTTTTACAATGCCAAATTATATTCCTTTTAATAGTGTACTTTTTATATTTAATAATACTGATGAGTATGATAATGCTTTTAACTCTATAAGTAATTTTAATTTTAATTTTAATTATAAACTTTATACTACTAATCTAGAAAAGAAAGACAATATATTAAAATTACCATTATGGCTTTTATCAGTGGATGATTATGCAAATTTGCTTGATGTTACTGAATATACACAAATTATGATAATAGAAAAAATGCTTACATATGTATCATTGTTTGCTAAAAATGATGAAGAGGCAAATAGATATAAAAATCATTTGATTGCTAGTGCAATTGTTTCTGTTATGTATTCTAATCAAGTATCCGCTAGAATTAGAGATCAAATCTTTTCTATTTTGACTGATTGTCACACTAAAGAACTTAATTTGGATGTAGAAGTTCCAGGAGTCGGCTATACTAGACAATTTAGAAAATGTTTTGATATTGACAGTCAAGGACAATTTGTTGAAAGAATTTTGATTACTGAGTATATCAACAAGTTTGTTGATAATGAAACTAAATGGGTAGAAGAATATACACCTACATATTTTACACTTGAAGATCTTGAAGTTGCTCTTAATTTTACTTTAATTTCTGAAGGTTTATTGCTTAATGAGAAATCTTATGCTGAAGCTACTGCATTAAAGGTTAAATTACATACTATTGCTAATAGTTCATTAAAGAAGTATTTTGAATGTGATAAATTTATTACCGCTAGTGAGTTTATATCTAGTCTTATATTAGTTGATAATAATAAGAGGGCACAAATTATTAACTTTGTTTTAGAAGATGTTGACGATAGGTTTGCTAAAGCTCTTGTTAAAATTTACTCGAGAATTATATTTATGTTTATGAAAGGACTTCCTACTAGAGGCTCTATGCCTGTTCACTTAATGTTGGAAGAAGCACATAGATATGTACAAAAGGATAATGATATTAATATACTTGGATATAATATATTTGAAAGAATTGCCAAAGAAGGTAGAAAATTCGGTGTTGTTATTGACCTTATTACACAGAGGCCAACTGAACTTTCTGAAACTGTTTTATCACAATGTAGTAATTTCCTTATATTTAAAATTAACCATCCTAGTGACTTAGAATATATTGAAAAAATGGTTCCAAATATCAGTAGTGATGTTATTGAAAAGCAAAAGTCTCTTCAATCTGGTACTTGTGTTGCTTTTGGTAAAATGATGAAAATACCTATGATTGTTAAATTACCTTTACCAGATCCTACCCCTATGAGTTCTAATGCTAGTATATTTAATAAATGGATGATACAGTGGAAAAATTAATCTATCAAAGCCTTATAAAATAAGGCTTTTTTTATTTGTCAACAATATCAACAGGTATGTTGATAACTATTGTGTAAACTGTTAATAACAAAAAATGTCGAAATTTGTTGAAAAGTGTTTAAAAACCTTTATTTATATGTTATTATATTGTTGAAAAACTGTTAATAACATGTTATTTTATCTGTTAATTATAAATTTATACTAGACAAATTTTGATTTTGAGATATAATAATTGTAATGGGAACTTGAAGTAAGGAGGTTTTGCAATGAATACAGATATACTTTGGAACAATTTTCTTGATAAAATAAAAGATCGCATATCTCCTTTATCTTATGATACTTGGTTTAAAGATACTAAATTATATAAAATAGATAAGAGTACCGCTATTATAGAAGTACCAATGATTTTACATAAAAAACATTTAGAAGAAAATTATTTGGATGAAATTGAAGAAATATTTAATTCTATCACTGGTACTAATTTTAACTTTAAATTTAAACTAGAAAGTGAATTGTTGGATGAAGAAAAAAATATTAAAAACGAAGCAACAACTACTGTGGAAACTACTGGTGTTCCTTATCATAGTAATATTAGTGCTAATTTAAAGGCAGAGTATACATTTGATAGTTTTATCGTTGGAGATTCAAATCGGTTTGCTTTTACCGCTGCGAGAGCAGTAGCAGAAAAACCTGGTAAAGCTTATAATCCTTTATTTTTATATGGTAAAAGTGGTCTAGGTAAAACACATCTGATGCATGCTATTGGTAATTATATTTTAGAAAATTCTAATAAAAAAGTATTATACGTATCTAGTGAACAATTTGTTAATGATTATATTTATGCAGTTAGAAATAATGATAAAAATAATTTTGATAAAATTGATTCATTTAAAGATAAATATAGAAATATAGACGTTTTAATTATTGATGATATACAATTTTTAGGATCCGCTACTAAAGGACAAGAAGAATTTTTTCATACATTTAATCAATTACATGATTCTAATAAACAGATTATTATCGCTTCAGACAGATCTGTGGATGATTTAAAAATGTTAGAAGATAGGTTAATTACTAGATTTAATTGGGGACTTACTGCCAATATTACACCACCTGATTTTGATTTGAGGGTTAATATTATTAGAAAAAAAATATCACATCAGGAGGCAGCTAAGGATATTCCTAATGAGGTCATTGAATATATAGCTAATATTAATGACTCTGATGTAAGACAACTTGAAGGTGCTATTACTAGAGTTTTTGCCTATGCATCTATGATGAATAGAGGAATTATTACATTAGATATTGCAATTGATGCCTTGAAAGATAAGGCTTCGGAGAAAAGCGTATATAAAAATGATGTACATAGAATTCAAAGAATTGTTTGCGAGTATTTTAAAATTGATATTGAGGAACTGAAGGGTAAAAAAAGAAGTAAAGATATTAATTATCCACGACAAATTGCTATTTACCTATGTAGAATTATGACTAATGAGTCATTTCCTAAAATGGGGACATACTTTGGAGGTAGAGATCACTCAACAATAATATCTGCTTACCAAAGAATTGAGCGCGATTTGAAGACAAATACACAACTGCAAACGGTAATAAATGAATTAAAAAATAAAATATAGTTGATAAATACAATACTATCAACATATGTTGTTGATAAAAAAAGCCTTAAAAATAAAGAAATATTATGTAGATTTACACAATATCAACAGTATAATAATTATAATAATATAATAAAAGAAAGAGGATGATAAAATGAAATTTATAGTAAAAAAAGAAATATTATTAGAAAGTTTGAATAATACTGCTAGAGCAATATCCACAAAGAATTTAATACCTATATTAACTGGTATTAAATTTGATTTGAAAGATGATGGTCTATATTTATATGCAAGTGATACTGATGTATCTATTAGATCTTTTATACCTAAAAGTGAACTTACTAGTTTAGATGAAGTTGGTAGTATCGTTATAGGTGGTAAATACATTGTTGAAATAGTTAGAAAGTTACCTAATACTGATATATCTATTGAAGTTATTGATGGTTATAAATTAATAATCAGTACCGATAATACAGAATTTAATTTGAATGGTATTAATCCAGATGAATTTCCTAATTTGGATTTAGATGAAACTAAGGAACCTATTGTTATAAATAATGGATTATTTAAAGATATTATTAATCAAACTGTTTTTGCTATTTCACAAAGTGAAACAAGACCTTTATTAACTGGTATTAATTTTAGAATTTTTAATAATACCTTAGAAGTTTTGGCTACTGATTCTTACAGATTAGCGCGAAAGGTTGTTAATATTGATCATAGTATTGAAAATGAAATAAATATTGTTATTCCAGGTAAAAACTTGATTGAACTTACTAAAATGTTAGATGATGATACTGCTAGTGTTGAACTTCATTTGTTTAGTAATAAGGTATTATTTAAATATAAGAATATAGTATTTTTATCAAGACTTTTGAGTGGAACTTATCCTACTACTTCAAATATTATTCCTAAAGATTTTTATATTGAACTTGAATGTTCTTTTGATGATTTGTTTAATATGATAGATAGGGCATCTTTGTTGACTTCTGATAGAGAAAAAAATACTATAAAGCTTTCTCTTAATAGAGATGAACTTATGATTTCTTCTAATTCTCCTGAAATTGGTAAAGTAGAGGAAAAAATATCTGTTTCTTCTGATAAAGATATTAATATTGCTTTTAGTTCTAAGTTTATGTTGGATGCAATAAAAAGTTTTAATAAAGAAAAAATTATTCTTTGTATGAATAATGATAGTTCTCCAATTGTTATAAAATGTAGTGATGATGAATCATTAATACAATTAGTTCTTCCTATAAAGACATGTTAATGTAACTCTCAATTTGAGAGTTTTTTTAATTTTTTATTCTTTTCGACAAAATTCAACAAATTTCGACAAATATTTGTGCTTTAATATGTCTTACATATTTTTATATGTGGAAAGGGGGATTTTTGTGGAGGGGTATATTTTAAATAGTGATGTTTTATGTTTTACACAGGATATAGATGATGAAAAGAAAGTTTTAATTGTCGAAAAGAATAAAAAATTTAATATTGATGCTGATTGTTTTAAATTTATTAAAAAATGTTGCATGGTATATGGACATTCATATACTATGCAGAGGCAATTTGTTATTGATATTTTCAATTATTATATTAAAACACCTATTATTGTATCTGATTATAATATGATTATTTTCTTTCCGACTGCCGCACCTAATTCTAAGGAATGTATATGGATTTCATATAATAATATTGATAGGTATGTTAAAGAAAAAGATTATACTAAAATCTTTTTTAAAGGTGGAAAAGTTATTAATATTAGTACTTCTTTTAGTACTATTGATAGTCAGATTACTAAATGTATTAAAATAGAAAAATATTTAACTACTAAAAGGTATGCAAACTGTTGATTTTAAAGGGAAAAAGATATAAAAAATGTCTTCTTTTTCTTTTTCTTTTTTGTTTTTTGTGGTATAATTATATGTGTATAGAGGAGTACGTAATTTGGAAAAAGGTGAAATGATGGGCAAAAAAATGGTTTTAAAATGCGAATAAAAAATATTGAACTTAAAAATTATAGAAATTATGATAATTTGAATATTAATTTTAATGATAATTTAAATATTATAATTGGTGATAACGCTCAAGGAAAAACTAATTTACTCGAATCTATTTATGTACTTGCTGTTACAAAATCTTTTTTATCTAATAATGATAAATCTATTATTAAGTTTAATAATCATTATACGAAAATTAATGGGTTAATAGAAGGAAAATATAATGTTAATACTCTTGAGCTTTTAATTAATAATAATGGTAAATGTGTTAAAATAAATAATAAAGAGATTAAAAAATTAAGTGATTATATTTCTAATATGAATGTTATTATATTTAGTTCTAATGATATTGTAATATTTAAGGATAGTCCTTCTTCTAGAAGAAAATATTTTAACATTCAAATTAGTCAAATTAATAAGAATTATCTTAAGTATTTGAATGATTATAATGTTATTTTACGACAAAGAAATGAATTTTTAAAAATATTAGATATAAAGAGAGAAAATGATATTAAATATTTTGATATTCTTACCGATAAGTATGTTGATTTGGCTACTGATATTTCAAGATATCGTAATAAATATATTAATGATATTAACTCTTATTTAGATGATATATTTAGATTTATTACTGGCATGAGTGGTCTTAGTATTAATTATATTTCAAATATTAATTATTCTGATGATTTTGATAAAAATATATTGAAAAAGAAAATTAATGATAATTTTGATAGAGAAATTCAGTATAAAACAACTTTGTTTGGTCCTAACCGTGATGATTTTGTTTTTATGCTTAATGGTAAAAATTTATCATCATTTGGTAGTCAAGGACAAATTAAAAGTGCAGTTTTATCACTTAAATTAGCTGAGGTTAAATTGTTTTATGAGATGACTAATGATGAACCAATTCTTTTACTTGATGATATATTTAGTGAACTTGATATAAGAAAAAGAAATAATGTATTAAAATATTTAAATAATGATATTCAAACAATTATAACTACTACTGATATAGAAAATATAGAAAAAACTATAAGAGAAAAAGCTAATGTTTATAATATAGAAAATGGTAAAATTATTTCCCGGGAAATAATTTAATGCAGGAAGGTGATAGAAAATGAATAGTAATGAACATTATGATGCTTCGGATATTCAAGTATTAGAGGGACTTGAAGCAGTAAGAAAAAGACCTGGTATGTATATAGGTAGTACTAGTGAGAAAGGATTACACCATTTAGTTTGGGAAATAGTAGATAATGCTATTGATGAAGCTTTAGCAGGATATTGTGATGATATTGAGATAACTATTAATAAAGATGGTTCTGTTACTGTTAAGGATGATGGTAGAGGTATACCAGTTGAAATACATCCTAAGACAGGATTATCTACGGTTGAAACAGTATATACAGTATTACATGCTGGTGGTAAATTTGGTGGTAGTGGCTACAAAGTATCTGGTGGATTACATGGTGTTGGTGCATCGGTAGTTAATGCTCTTAGTAAATGGGTTGAAGTAACTGTTTATAAAGAGGGAAAAGTTCACTATATCAAATTTGCTAATGGTGGACATACTGTGGAACCTTTAAAAGTAATAGGAGAATGTAGTGAAGATAGAACTGGTACAACAGTAACTTTTATGCCTGATGATGAAATATTTAGAGAGACTACTACTTTTAATTATGAAACATTAAAGACTAGAACTAGAGAACTTGCTTTCTTAAATAAAGGTCTTAGAATTATTCTTATGGATGATAGAACAGGAGAGAAGGATACTTTTGTTTATGAAGGTGGTATTAAAGAGTTTGTTGCTTATGTAAATAAGAATAAGACTCCTATTCATGAAGATATTGTATATGTTGAAGGCATGGAAAATGATATTTCAATCGAAGTTGCTCTTCAATATAATGATGGATATAATGCTACTGTTTACTCTTTTGTTAATAATATTATTACTCCTGAAGGTGGTACTCATGAAGATGGTGTTAAACTTGCATTAACTAGAATTATTAATAATTATGCTAAGGCAAATAAAATACTTAAGGATAATGATGAACCTCTTAGTGGTGATGATGTTAGAGAAGGTATAACAATGATTATATCTGCTAAAGTACCTGAACCTCAATTTGAAGGACAAACTAAGACGAAACTTGGTAATAGTGAGGTTAGAAAAGTAGCTGCTAGTATATTTGCTAAGGCTTTTGAGAGATTTTTAATGGAACATCCTAATGATGCTAAAATTATAATAGAAAAGTCGATGACTGCTGCTAGAGCCAGAGTAGCTGCTAGAAGAGCTAGAGAGTTAACTAGAAGAAAAGGTGGACTTGAAATCACTAATTATTGGGGTAAACTTACTGATTGTTCTTCTAAAGATGCCACTATATCTGAAATGTTTATTGTAGAGGGAGATTCTGCTGCTGGTAGTGCTAAGATGGGAAGAGATCCTATTACGCAAGCTATTCTTCCTATTAGAGGTAAAATACTTAATGTAGAAAAGGCTAGATTAGATAGAATTCTTGCTAATGAAGAGATTAGAACTATGATTACGGCTTTAGGCACTGGTATTGGTGAAGAATTTGATATATCTAAATTAAGATATTATAAGATAATTATTATGACTGATGCTGATGTTGATGGAGCACATATTAGAACGTTATTACTTACTTTATTTTATAGATATTTTAAGCCATTAGTAGAGAATGGTCATATATATGCTGCTCAGCCTCCTTTATATTCAATTAAACATGGTAAAAATATTAAGTATGTACTTGATGAAGCGGAAAGAGATGAATATTTAGCTACTTTACCTACTAATACGAAGTATGAAATTGGTAGAATGAAAGGTTTAGGAGAAATGAATCCTGAAGAACTTAGAGAGACAACAATGGGTATTGATAAGAGAATATTAAAACAAGTTACTTTGGATGATGCTATTCTTGCTGATGAAACATTCCAATTACTTATGGGTGAAGAAGTTGAACCTAGAAGAAAGTTTATCGAAGATAATGCTTTATTTGTAGAGAATTTGGATATATAGGAGGTTTATGATGGAAGATAAGAATGTAGATAAAAATTTGAATATAGAAGATATGGGAGAAGATAATAATCACGAGAAAGATAGAAAAGTAGCAGTTAATATTGTTGGTGAAATGAGGAAATCTTTCCTTGATTATTCAATGAGTGTTATTGTTGCTAGAGCTCTTCCTGATGTTAGAGATGGTCTTAAGCCTGTTCATAGAAGAATTTTATATACTTTATATGAAGAAGGTATGACTCCTGATAAGAAGTATCAGAAATCTGCTAATGCTGTTGGTGCTGTTATGGGTCATTATCATCCACATGGAGATTTTGCTATTTATGAATCTATGGTTAGAATGGCTCAAGATTTTACTTATCGACATACACTTGTTGATGGACATGGTAATTTTGGTTCTATTGATGGTGATGGTGCTGCTGCTAGTCGTTATACTGAGGCTAGACTTGCTAAGATTTCAATGGAATTACTTAGGGATTTAAATAAAGATACTGTTGACTTTTCTGAGAACTATGATGGTCAGAGAAAGGAACCTGTTGTTTTACCTAGTAGATTTCCTAATATATTAGTTAATGGTAATATGGGTATTGCTGTTGGTATGGCTACTAATATTCCACCACATAATTTAGGTGAAGTTATTGATGGATGTGTTGCTTATATTGATAATCCAGAGATTACTGTTACTGAACTTATGCAATATATTAAGGGACCTGATTTTCCTACTGCTGGTGTTATCCTTGGTAATAGTGGCATTAAAAGGGCATATGAGAGCGGTAGAGGGACTATTACTATTAGAGGTATGGCTACTGTCGAAGAAACTCATAATAAGCACAGAATCGTTATTACAGAACTTCCATATCAGGTTAATAAGAAGGCTTTGATTCAAAGAATTGGTGAACTTGTTAGAGATAAGGTTATTGATGGTATTTCTAATTTAAGTGATGAATCAGCTTTAGAGGGTATTAAGATTGTTATTGATGTTAAAAAAGAGGCTAATGCTAATGTTGTTTTGAATAATTTATATAAACATACGCAACTTCAAACTTCTTATGGTATTAATTTCTTAATGCTTGTGGATGGAAGTCCTAGAACACTTGGTTTAAGAGAGATTATTGAGAAGTATATTGATCATCAGAAACATGTTATTTATCGTAGATGTCAATTTGATTTAAAGAGATATAAAGATAGATTACATATATTAGATGGTTTAAAGATTGCTCTTGATAATATTGATAGAGTTATTAAGATTATTAGAGAGTCTGCTGATGACGATGAGGCTAAGGCTGGACTTATGTCTAATTTTGCTTTATCAGAAGTTCAATCTCAGGCTATTCTTGATATGCGATTGAAGAGACTTACTGGTCTTGAAAAATCTAAGATTGAAGAAGAGATTGCGGAACTTGAGAAATTAGTTAAGGAATTAGAAGAAATATTAGCTAGTGAAGAGAAGATTCTTGAGGTTATTAAGAACGAAATGCTTGAAATTAAAGCTAAATATGCTGATGAGAGAAGAACACATATTGATATGACTGCTGTTGATTATATTGAAGATGAATCTTTGATTCCTGTTGAGAATGTTGTTATAACTTTAACTAATAATGGTTATATTAAGAGATTACCTGCTGATACTTATAAAACTCAAAATAGAGGTGGTATGGGTGTCAAGGGTATGGCTACCAATGAGGAGGATTTTGTAGAGCATTTGATTAATGCTACTAGTCATGATTATATTCTTATGTTTACTAATAAGGGTAAGGTATATAGAATTAAGGGTTATGAGATTCCTGAGTATAGTAGACAATCTAAAGGATTACCTATTATTAATTTATTATCTTTAGATAAAGATGAAAAGGTTACTTCTTTATTGAAGATATCTAATGATGATGAATACAAATGTTTGGTATTTGCTACGAAAAGTGGCTTAATTAAAAGGACTGATATATCTGAATTTGATAGTATTAGAACTAATGGTAAGAAGTTTATTACTTTAAAAGATGATGATGAACTTGTATCTGTTAAAAAGACTACTGGTAATGATGAGATTTTGATGGCTTCTTCTAATGGTAGAATGGTTAGATTTAATGAAAGTGTTGTTAGAATTATGGGTAGAGGTGCTTCGGGTGTTAGAGGTATTAATCTTGATGGTGGTATACTTGTTGGTATGGAGATTGTTGAACCTAATGAATATGTACTTGTAATTACTGAAAAGGGTTATGGTAAGAAGACACCTGTTGATGAATATAGAATTACTAATCGTGGTGGAAAAGGTGTTAAGACTGTTAATATTACCGAAAAGAATGGCTCTATTGTATCATTCAAGACTGTTGATGATAGTAAAGATTTAATGATTATTACTGATTCTGGTGTTATTATTAGATTGGCTGTTGATAAGATATCTACTATGAGTAGAGTTACACAAGGTGTAAAACTTATTAATTTGAAAGAAGATAGTATTGTTAGCTCTACTGCTATTGTTGATAAAGAAGAAATTGATAATGGTAGTGATGAAGAGGAAAGTGAATAATATATTTGCTTTTCTTTATTTTATATATTTACACAATAATTTAAATACATTTGTTCGTTAATTTTAATATAATTTATTTACTTGTTGATAAGTTAATTACTTTATTTCGTTGCATTTTTTTTAATTTTATTGTAAAATGATGTTGATACAACGTTAATTAATGGAATCAAGTCAGGGGCGGAAGCCAGCAGCTTTAACATTACATTGGCGTGTGTATCTTTTTTTATCTAATTTTAATTTTATTCTTTTATATTTTATATGTAATCTGATTTTCTTTGTTGATTATTTAAGTTTAAAATTATATTATGTTTCATGTGAAACCTGTATTTTTATAATTGGTTGTAATATATGCATTAACTTTATAAGAATATTATTTATCTTGGTTTATTTAATTGTTATTTAATGTTTCACGTGAAACATGATTATCAAAATTTTTTTGAAATTGTTAATTAATTTTATTTCAAATATTATTGTGAAATGAATATAATCATTAATTTTTTTATACTAGATAAATTACTAATGTATTTTATAAAACATTTTTGTAATTATAAATTATATAGTTGAACTTTTTATTGTTATTTGATAAAAATACTGCTAAGCATATAAGTAATATATTTTATAACATGTTTCACGTGAAACGTAGTTATCAACAGTTTTTGTTTATTAGTTTACTTCAAATTTCGATTAATATTTATTATATTTGAATATTTATTATAAAAAGAGTAAGTTTATTTTTTTATACAAAATTTATATAAATATACATTGAGTGATATTTTTGTAATGAAATAAAATTATGCTGTTAATATTTTTCTTAATTAAATATACAAATAATAGATTTTTTTTTATTTAATGAAAATACAATTATTTAATATTTATATATTTTTATAACATGTTTCACGTGAAACATGAATATCAACAGGTTACTAATTAGTAATTTATATTTGCTTTATTTTTTATATTTTGTTGCTGTTTAAATATTTATTCTTATATTAGTGATTTTAATATGAATATTACTATAATTAATTGGAATTTAGTTAGTTGTTAATTATATTGTATATATTTTTATTAAAAAAGTTATTTAACTTTTGGATTATAATAATAATTTTATTATGTTTCACGTGAAACGTAGTTATCAACAATTCTGTCGATATTTGTTGAAATTTTATATTGATTAAATGTATATTTATATGCTAATATTATTAATAATCTAAATTGAATTTGTGATGGTGATGTTGATGGATGAAAATTTTATGAAAATTGCTATAGAAGAGGCTAAAATAGCTTATAAAAATGATGAAATACCGGTTGGATGTGCTATTTTTTGTGATGGTATGTTGATTTCAAAGGCTCATAATTGTCGTGAAGTGACAAATAATAGCATTATGCATGCTGAAATTGTCGCTATTAGTGATGCTTGCGAAAAACTTTGTAGTTGGAGACTTAATAATTGCACTTTATACGTTACTTTAGAGCCTTGTATGATGTGTATGGGGGCCATTATTGAAAGTCGTATTAAAAAGGTCTGTTTTGGAACTAAAAGCAATAACGAACAAATGTATGATAAAGATATGATTAAAAATGCAGTTGATGTTGAATTAATTGAGAATAGTGAGTGTTCTAAATTATTATCTGATTTTTTTAAAAACAAGAGAAAAAAATAATTATTTCTCTTATTTTTATGTTATAATATAGGCAGTGGAGGTTGATTTTATTTATATGAGTTATTTAGCTTTATATCGTAAGTATAGACCTGTTGATTTTGATGATGTATATGGTCAGGAAGAAGTTGTAACAGTTATTAAAAATGCTATTGCTAATAGTAAAGTTTCTCATGCTTATCTTTTTAGTGGTCCTAGGGGAACTGGTAAAACTACTGTAGCTAAAATTATTGCTAGACTTGTTAATTGTGAGCATTTAGTTGATTCTAAGCCTTGTGGTAAATGCTATAATTGTTTAAATTTTAATAATAGTAATGATATTGTTGAAATAGATGCTGCTTCAAATAATGGTGTTGATGAAATTAGAGAACTTAGAGATAAAATTAATTTGGTTCCTAGTAATGCTAAATACAAGGTTTATATTATTGATGAGGTTCATATGCTTACTAACCAAGCGTTTAATGCTTTATTGAAAACTTTAGAAGAGCCTCCTAGTCACGTTATTTTTATATTAGCAACTACTGAACCTTCTAAAATACCACTTACTATTTCATCTAGGTGTCAAAAATTTAGATTTTCTAAGATTAGTGATAATAAAATTGTTGATAGACTTAAAGATATAGTAAAATTAGAAAATATTAATATTGATAATGATGCTTTGTTTGAAATAGCAAGAGTTTCTGATGGTGGTATGAGAGATTCTATTAATATGTTAGATCAACTTATTTCTTATAGTAATTCTAAAATTACTTTGAGTGATGTTTATGCGGTTAATGGTTCGGTTTCTTATGATGAATTATTTACATTGATTAATGATATATACAATAATGATAAGGTTGATATTATCAATTTTGTTGATAAATTAGATAATGAGGGGAAGGAGATTATTAAATTTCTTCAAGAATTGTTGATTTTTTTAAAAGATGTTATTTTATATAAAAATGCAAAGATATTATCTAACATTGAAATAAAAAATAATTATATCATTAAAACTTCAGAATTATATAGTGATAATTTATTATATGACTTGATTGAAAATTTAAATGATGTTCAAAATGCAATAAAATCTTCTACACATGGTAGTATTATATTTATGACTTTTATTCTTAAATTTTCAGACGCAATATATAACAATGGCGATAATAGCGACAATAATACTATAAAAATTGATGAAACTGTAGAAAAAAATAAAAATAGTGCTGGTGAAAATAACAAAAAAGAAAAAAATATTTCCCGGGAAATAAAAAAAGTGGGAAATATTCAAAAGATGTCTGATGATGAAATAAATGTGAGAGTAAATAATGCACTTGCTACAGCTTCAAAGGGTGTTTTAAATAATTTTAAAAATAATTGGTCTAAGATAGATGATTATTTAACTGATGAAAAATTTTCAGTTGTTTCTGGATTATTAAAGGACTTTGTTCCTGTTGTTGCTTCTGAAAAATATGTTATCGTTGCTAGTGATTTGATTTCAATGGTGGATAGAATTAATGATGATATTATTGATGTTGAAATGTTTTTTAGAAAATTATTTGATTTTAATATTTTTGTTGTTGCAATTACTACTGATCGTTGGAAAGATGAAAAAAATAAATATGTTAGTAATATTAAAAATGGTATCAAATATTATGTTAAAGAATTGAATAAAAGTAATGCTGATGAGACAAAAAATAATAATCCTGTTGATGAATTGATTGATTTATTAGGGGATAGTGTAATAGAATATAAATAGAGAGGATGATTTAAATGAATATGCAAAATTTAATGATGCAAGCAAAGAAAATGCAAAAAGATATTGAAAAGGCTCAAACTGAGTTGGAATCTAAAAACTATGAAGGAAAATCTCAAATGGTAACTGCTGTTATTAGTGGTAAGGGAAAGCTTATTTCTTTGAATATTGATATGAATGATTTTTCTTCTGATGATAAAGAAATTATTGAAGATATGGTTTTAGTAGCAGTTAATAGTGCAATTGAAAAGATGGAAGCTGATAAGGCTGATAAATTTGGTAAATATGGCCAAATGTTTAATGGTTTGATGTAAAATGTATCCTAAATGTATTAGAAATGTAATTGACTGCTTTAAGAATTTGCCTGGTATTGGAGAAAAAACAGCGGAAAGACTTGCTTTTTCTTTAATTGGTTTTAGTAAAGAGAATCTTACTTCTTTTTCTGCTGCTATTACGGATATTAGGGATAAAATTACTACTTGTGAAATTTGTGGTAATATCGCTGATTCTAATATTTGTAATATTTGTTCTGATAAAGAAAGAAATAGTAATATAATTTTTGTTGTAGAAAAGGCAAAAGATATTTCTTTGTTTGAAAAGATTAATATTTATAATGGTAAGTATCATGTTCTTGGTGGTCTTATTTCTCCTTTAGATGGAATTGGACCTGATGATATTAATATTAATAAATTAATTGATAGAATAGATAAGGAGTCTGTTCATGAAATTATTATGGCTCTTAAGCCTTCAATAGAGGGAGAAACTACTATGCAATATATTAAAAAGATATTGGAAAATAAGAATGTTAGGGTTACTAGAATTGCTACCGGTATTCCTATGGGGACTGATATTGAATATATTGATGCAATGACATTGGAATTTGCTTTAGAGGGTAGAAAAGACATATAAAATTTACTATATCATATATTTTAGTGGTGATGTTTTTTATGCTTTCTAAAATTATTTGGTTTGTTAAAAAAGTTATTTTTGGTATTTTATTTCTTTATGCTTTTAATATTGTTGTATTTCCTTTAAATGTTATGTTACCTATTAATGTTTTTAATGTTTTTCTGACTGCTTTTTTAGGTTTTCCTTTTATTTTAATGTTTTGTTTATTTTCATTATTTATTTTTTAGGTGGTGATTTGATGTTAGATATTTATAAAGAAGGACAGGCTATTGCTTATAATACTATGATGAATGCTATAAATAATAATAAGATTTCACATGCTTATTTATTTGATTCTAATGGTAATCCTGATGTTATGGATATTGTTTTGTCTTTTGTTAAATCGATTGTTTGTTTGGAATATAATGATGAAAATAATGCTATTAAAGTATGTAAGAGAATAGATGAAGGAAACTATTTAGATGTTATGGTTATCGAGCCAGATGGTCTTTGGATTAAGAAAAATCAGATAATTGATTTACAAAATGAATTTAGTAAAAAGGCTGTAGAAGGAAGAAAAAAGATATATATTATCAAATCTGCTGATAAAATGAATGTTCAAACTGCAAATTCTATTTTGAAGTTTTTGGAAGAACCTGTTGATGATATTATAGCTATTTTAATAGTTGATAATATTAATTTGGTTTTACCAACTATTCTTTCTAGATGTCAAATTATTAAACTTAAGAAGAAAAAATTGTCAGATTCTTCTAATGATAACTTTCATTATTTATTTAATAATGGTAAATGTTCTGATTATGATAATGATAAAATTAGTGATATTATTGAATGTATTATTAATTTTATATGTTATATTGAAAAAAATGGTATGGATACTATGATTTATACTAAGAAATTGTGGCATAATAATTTTAAGGATAGGGAAGATAATATTATGGCAGTAGAACTTATGATTAATTTTTATTGTGATGTTATTAAATATATTGCTAATAAAAAAATTGATTTTTACCGCGATAAAATTTCTGATGTTTGTAACATTGCTAATTCTAATTCTATTGAAAGTGTAGCAAAAAAAATTGAAATACTTGATAATGTAAAAAATAATTTGAAAAAAAATTTGAATGTTAATTTGGTCATTGATAAAATGATCATAGATATGTGTGGTGATTATTAATGAAAGTAGTTGGCGTAAAAGTTAATGAAACTGGAAAGGTTTTATATTACGACTCTAACAATCTTAATTTAAAAATTAATTTAACTGTAATTGTTCTTGATGAAAGAGGGTTACAATTTGCTAAGGTTGTTGATTTTATGGATGTTCCTGATAATTCTGATTATGAAAAAATTGTTAGAATTGCTACTAAAAAGGATTATCTTCAACATTTAAAAAATATTGAAGATGCTAGGGTGGCTTTAGAAAAGTGTAGATCTATTGTAATGAAAAATAATTTGAATATGAATATTATTGATGCTACATATAATTTTGATAAAAGTCAATTATTATTTAGATTTTTGTCTGATGAAAGAGTTGATTTTAGAAATTTGGCAAAGGAATTGGGAGCAAAACTTAGAACTAGAATTGAACTTAGACAAATAGGAATTAGGGATAAAGCAAAGGAAATTGGTGGTATTGGTCCTTGTGGACGTTTTTTATGCTGTAGTACTTTTCTTACTAATTTTGATACTGTTTCTATTAGCATGGCGAAGAACCAGGGACTAGCTCTTAATCCTACTAAAATTAATGGTGTTTGTGGTAGACTTTTATGTTGTTTAAATTATGAGAATGAACAATATTTGGAAGCTAGAAAAGATATCCCTGATGTTGGTAAAAAGGTTATGATTAATGGTAAAGAAGGAAAGGTAATTACTTCAGAACCACTTTTATATAAATATAAGGTCTTAGTTGATGATGAATTGATAGAAGTTGATAAAAATGATAGTACGAAATAAACTTTTAAACTATACTGATAGTTATATTTTTCAAGATACTGATTATTTTAAGTTTTCTTTGGATTCTGTTCTACTTGCTAATTTTGTTACTATTAATAAAAGGGATAAAATGATACTTGATATTGCTACTGGGAATGCTCCTATTCCTATGTTGTTATCTTTTAGAACTAATGCTAAAATATATGGTGTTGAAATTCAAAAAGTTATTTATAACTTGGGGGTTATTTCTATCAATGAAAATAATATGAAGGATCAAATTAAACTTATTAATGATGATGCTAAAAATTTAGTTAATAAGTTTGACTCTGATACATTTGATGTTATTACTTGTAATCCACCTTATTTTAAAACTAATGATAATAGATTTAAGAATAATAACTCTGTTAAATCTTTGGCAAGGCATGAAGATACACTTAAATTGGATGATGTTTTTGCTATTAGTAGAAAATTATTAAAGAATAATGGTAGGATAGCTATAGTTCATAGAACTGAAAGATTAGTAGAAATTTTAAATGTTATGAATAAATATAATATTGAACCAAAGAAAATTAGATTTATTTATTCTAAAATTAATAAAAAAAGTGAATTGTTCTTGATTGAAGGTATAAAAAATGGTAAGCCTGGTTTAAAATTATTGCCACCATTAATTATTTATGATGAAAATGGTAATTATAGTAATGAGGTTAATTTGATGTTTGGAGAGTGATTATATGTTACAAAATAGTTATGATGGAAAACCTACTTTGTATTTAATATCTACACCTATTGGAAATTTGGATGATATCACTTATAGGAGTGTTAAAATTTTAAATGATGTTGATGTTATTTTTTCTGAGGATACTAGAGTAACTTTAAATTTACTTAATTATTTGGGAATTAATAAAAAGCTTATTGCTCTTCATGAGCATAATGAGGATATGGCAAAAGAAAAAGTGTTGGAATATTTAAAGAATGGAAATAATATTGCGTTGGTTACTGATAGAGGGACTCCTATTATTAGTGATCCGGGTTATAAAACTGTTAAATATATAACAGATAATAATTATAATGTTGTGGCTCTTCCTGGTCCTACGGCTTTTGTTCCTGCTCTTATTACTTCGGGATTAGCTCCTCAACCATTTTTATTCTATGGTTTTTTAGATAGTAAGGATAGTTTAAAAAGAAGTGAACTTGAGAGGTTATCAGATGAAGAAGAAACTATTATATTTTATGAGGCACCACATAGAATAATTAGAACTTTAAATATGATGTTAGAAATATTTGGTGATAGAAATATTAGTATATCTAGAGAAATATCAAAAAAGTTTGAAACTATTTATCGTGGTAAGATTAGTGATGTTATTAATATTATTCCTGAAAAGGGTGAATTTGTTATTATTGTTGAGGGTGTTAAAGATAAGATTGTTGATAATAATATTACTATTAAAGATGCTGTTGATAATTATATTAGGACTGGCTTTGATGTAATGACTTCAATTAAAAAAGTTGCTAAAGATAGAAATGTTCCTAAAAATGTTATATATAAAGAATATCACAAGGAGGATAATTAATGAAATTAATTGTTGGTCTTGGTAATCCAGGAAGAGACTATAATAATACAAGGCATAATGTTGGATTTAATGTTATTGATTTGCTAGTAAAAAAGTATGGTTTGTCATTTAATGAAAATAAAAAGTTTAATGCTTTGGAATGTTGTTTTAATTTAAATGGTGAAAAAGTTATTTTTGTTAAGCCTTTAACTTATATGAATTTATCTGGTAGTTCTGTTGCTTTATATGTTAATTATTATAATATAGAATTGTCTGATATTTTGATTATTCATGATGACTTGGATATGGTGCTTGGTAAAATTAGGTTTGTTTTTGATAGTTCTAGTGGTGGTCATAATGGTATTAAAGATATTATTAATAAACTTGGTAGTCAGAAATTTTCTAGATTAAAAATAGGAATCTCTAATGATAAAGCTGTTGATACTAAGGATTATGTTTTGGGTAAATTTAGTAATGATGAAATTAAAATACTTAATAATTCTTATGAAAAATTATATGATCTTGTAGAGGATTTTATTTCATATGATGTTAATGCATTAAAACAAATTTATAATAATAAAAATAATTAAGATACACATAGTTGTATCTTTTGCTTGTGGAGATGATAATATGAGTTTTTTTGATAACTTATTTAGGGTTGATACTAAGAATGAATATTTAGTTACTGGACTTAGCAGAGAGCTTAATAGTATATATGTATATGACCATTTTAAAAAGAATAATGATAATATTTTACTTGTTACTAATTCTTTATATGAAGCTAATGATTTGTATAATAGAATTAATAATTATACTGATAAAGTATTATTTTTTCCTATGGATGATTTTATGTCTAGTGAGGTTTCTGCTTTAAGTCCTGAATTAATGATTGAAAGGCTTAATACATTAAACAAGGTTATAAATGGTGATAAATATATTGTAATTTGTAATTTAATGGGATTACTTAGATATTTACCTGATAAAAATTTATATAAGAGTAAAATTGTTAACTTGGGTGTAAATGATGATGTAAATAGGGATGAACTTATTAATAGTTTTTTTGAATTAGGTTATGACAAGGTACCACTTGTTACTAAAACTGGTGAAATGGCTGTTAGGGGGTATGTTGTCGATATTTTTCCTATTGGCTTTGACAATCCTGTTAGAATTGAGTTTTGGGGCGATACTATTGATAGTATTAAATATTTTGATTTGGATAGTCAGTCTTCAAATAAGCAAATTGACAAGATTAGTATTTATCCTTTTACAGAATTTTTAGTTGATAATAAAAATAGTATTGACAGTAAATTGTATAAACAAAAGTATCTTTCTAATTTTTCTGATATTGTTTATGGAATATGGAACTATTTAGATAATTTTACTCTTATTTATTATGATTATAATCAGATTATATCTAGTTATAGGTTTCTTAGGGAAAGTATTATTAATTATGATAATGAAATTTCTGATAATATTAAAACGAACTATATGTTTGATATTTCAGATGTTAAATATGATAATATAATTTATATGTTGGAATTTGATAATTTAATTGATCTTGATGTTAAGTGTAAACATAATTTTTTATCTTATAATATTGATAATTATATGGGGAATTTTGAAAAGATTAAAATAAGTATTCATAAATATATTTCTAGTGGTAAAACGGTTATTATGTGTATTGATGATAAGAATGTTGTTAAGAGAATTGTTACTTATTTGGATATTTTAAATGATGTTATTATTACTAATGAAAATGAAATTGTTAAAAATAAAATTAATATTATTAATAAATATATCGTTAATGGTTTTATATATGATGATTATGTTGTTATTTCTTCTAATGATTTATTTGGTAAAGCTGAAAATAAGAAAAAAATTAAAAGTAAATATAAAGTTGGTAGTAAAATTAGTAATATTGATAATTTAGAAAAAGGTGATTATATTGTTCATATTGATCATGGAATTGGGCAATATATAGAGATATGTACTTTGATAAAAAATGGATTGAAAAAGGACTATATTAAACTTCTTTATGCTGATGGGGATGTTTTATATTTACCAGTAGAAAAAATTGATAAAATTACTAAATTTACTGGTAGAGATGGTGCTATTGTTAGACTTGATAAACTTGGTAGTGATTCTTGGAATAAGAAAAAGGCAAGGGTTAGAAGTAAGTTAGAAAATATTGCTAGTGATTTAATTAGAGTGTCTGCTGAAAGAGAAAATTCTGTTGGTTATGCTTTTAGTCATGATGATGAAAATCAAATTTTATTTGAAAGTAAATTTAAATATGAGCCTACTGCTGATCAAATTAGGGCTACACAAATTATTAAGACGGAAATGGAAAAAAGTAAACCTATGGATATGCTATTATGTGGTGATGTTGGATATGGTAAAACGGAAGTTGCATTTAGGGCTATATTTAAAGCTGTTAATGATGGTAAACAAGTAGCTTATCTTTGTCCAACGACTATTTTATCTAGTCAACAGTATAATGCTGCTATAGAAAGATTTAGTGATTTTCCTATTAATATTGCTCTTCTTAATAGATTTACTTCTGTTCGAGAACAAAATATTATTTTTGATAAGCTTAAAACTGGTAAGATTGATATTTTGTTTGGTACGCATAAACTTTTAAATAATAAAGTTGATTTTAAGGATTTAGGTCTTCTTATTATTGATGAGGAACAGAGATTTGGGGTTGTTCATAAAGAAAAAATTAAGAAGTATAAGACTAGTATTGATATTCTTACTTTGTCTGCTACACCGATACCTAGAACTCTTCAAATGTCAATGTCTGGTATTAGGGGACTCGCACTTATTGAAACACCACCTGAGAAGAGAAGACCTATTCAAACTTATGTTATGCCAATAAGTACTAATATTATAAAGGATGCTATTTATAAAGAGTTATCAAGAAATGGTCAAATATTTATACTTTATAATAGTGTTGAAAAAATTGATAACAAATTAGATGAAATTAAGAAATTAGTGCCTGAAGCTAGTATTAGATATGCCCATGGTAGAATGACTAAAACGGAACTTGAAAATATTATGATTGATTTTACTAATCATGAATTTGATATTCTTTTATGTACTACTATAATTGAGACTGGTATTGATATTCCTAATGTAAATACTTTAATTATTCTTGATGCTGATAAGTTTGGATTATCTCAATTGTATCAAATTAGGGGTAGAATAGGTAGAAGTGATAGAATTGGTTATGCATATCTTATGTATGATAATAAGAAGGAACTTAATGATTTGGCTGTTAAAAGGCTTAATACGATAAAAGAATTTACTGAACTTGGCAGTGGATTTAAAATTGCTATGAGAGATTTATCTATTAGGGGAGCTGGAGATGTACTTGGTAGTGAACAATCTGGATTTATTGATAGTGTTGGTATTGATTTATATCTTAAAATGTTAAAAGAAGAGGTTGACAAATTAAAAGGAATTAATGTCTCTTCAGATAAAGAGGAAAGTGTAAAACCATTAATAGAAGTTGAGACTCATATTTCTTCAGAGTATGCTCCTGATGATGAGATTAAAATAGAAATTCATAAACTAATTAATGATATAAATTCTAAGGATGATATAGATAAACTTATTAAAACTTTAAAGGATAGATTTGGTAAGGTTACTGATGAAATGATTGTTTATATGCATGAGGAATGGTTTGAAAAACAGGCTAAGTGTCTTGATATTACTCAAATTAAACAAACTAAGACATATGTTGAAATTGTACTTCCTCAGTATTTGTCTAAAGAAATTGATGGTGAAAAATTATTTTTTGATGCTTATGAGATATCTAAGTATTTTAGATTTTCTTATACTAATAACCAGATTTATATTATATTGGATACAATTAAGTTGAATAAACACTTTGTATATTATTTAAATGATTTACTTGATTTAATTATTAAAGATGTAAAGAAATAGATTGTAAAATTTTATTTCTTTTTTTTTACTTGCATATTTCTTTATTTATTTGACAGAATATTAAAGAAAGTATGGTGAATGTATGAAAACAACTGGTGTTATTAGAAGGATAGATGAACTTGGTAGAATTGTTATACCAAAAGAAATTAGAAAAAATTTAAGAATTAAGAATGGTGATAGTTTAGAAATTTTTTTGGAAAGTGATAATATTATTTTGAAAAAATATTCTCAACTTGAAACTATTGAAAATGTTTCTGTTGATTATGTTGAGGCCTTTAATAGTATTATTAAACATAATATAATTGTTACTGATAGGGATAAAATTATTGCAGTGTCGGGTCCACTTAAGAAAAAGTATTTAGGTAAAGAAGTAAATGAGTTTACGGAAAGAAGTATTGAGAGACGTGATTCTTTTTCTGAAAAGCAGAAGAAAATATTTCAAATAATTAAGGATGAAGATGAAAATGGTTATTATTCTTTTTCTTCAATAGTGGATAATGGTGATGCGATTGGTAGTGTTATTATTATTTCTACTGATACACCTATTACTGATGTAGAAGATAAAATGGGAATTATTTTGTCTAGATTACTTAGTACACAGTTTGCTGATTAATATAATGACTTAAATTTTGGTATTTTGATGTATGATAATATTTTAAAAATGGGACTATGATCTCATTTTCTTTTTGATATACTTTAGACTCTTTAAGAAATAATAAAAAGTACTTGAAATTATATATTTTATATGATAAAATACTTTCTGTAAAGCGATGAAGGAAAGAGTAATGGTAATATTTATAGAGAGTCTATGTTGGTGGAAATTAGATAAGAAAAGCTATTATAAATGGTTCTGGAGCTATTATATCTAATAGGTATAGTCGGTTGTTACGTTAGAACTTAATGAGTGTATTATTATAAAATAAGGTGGTACCGCGGATTGTTTATTCGTCCTTTGACTACTTTATTTTTTTGTTTTATAGGAGGTGTTTATTATGAGAAAATTTGAAAAGATAAGTAAGAGTGAATTTTTGAAAGATGTACCTGATGCTAATTATGATGATATTATACTGCCTAAAAGAAGTACTTTAAATAGCGCTGGTTATGACTTCTATAGTGTTATATCATTTACTTTAAATCCTGGAGAGAGAAGAATTATTCCTACTGGGATAAAAGTTTCAATGAATAGTAATGAATTTTTGAGTATTTATATTCGTAGTAGTTTGGGATTTAAGTGGAATATACGGATGTGTAATCAGGTTGGTATTATTGATGCAGACTATTATAATAATAGTGAGAATGAAGGACATATTTTTGTATGTTTGATGAATGAGGGGGATAAAGTTTTAGAGATTAAAAAAGGTGATAGAATAGTTCAGGGTATTTTTATGCCATTTTTAATTACTGATGATGATAAAACTACTGATATTAGAATGGGTGGTATTGGTAGTACTAATAAGGGAGATGATAATAATGAATAATAAGAAATTTTATATTACAACACCTATATATTATCCAAGTGCTAATTTTCATATTGGACACTGTTATACTACTATTATAGCGGATGCTATTGCTAGGTATAAAAGACTTACTGGTTATGATGTGTTTTATTTGACTGGTACTGATGAGCATGGTCAAAAAATACAAAAAAAAGCTATTGAGGCTGGTGTTACTCCAAAAGAATATGTTGATGAAATAGTTGGTAATGCTAAGGATTTATGGAAAAGTTTAGATATTAGTTATGATAAATTTATTAGAACTACTGATCCTGAACATGTTGAATGTGTACAAAAAATATTTAAGAAGTTATATGATAAAGGCGATATTTATAAAGGTGAATATAAGGGACTTTATTGTACACCATGTGAATCTTTTTGGACTGAAACGCAGCTTATAGATGGTAAATGTCCTGATTGTGGTAGAGATGTTTACGAAGTTAGCGAAGAGGCTTATTTCTTTAATCTTTCTAAATATCAAGACAGGCTTATTAAATTTTATGATGAGAATCCTGATTTTATAGAACCTATTTCTAGAAAAAATGAAATGATTAATAATTTTATTAAACCTGGGCTTGAGGATTTGTGTGTATCTAGAACTTCTTTTGATTGGGGAATACCTGTTACATTTGATCCAGGACATGTTGTTTATGTTTGGGTAGATGCTCTTGCTAATTATTTGTCTGCTTTAGGATATTTAAGTGATGATGATTCTTTATTTAAAAAATATTGGCCTTGTGATTTACATATTGTTGGTAAAGAAATTGTTAGATTTCATACTATTATTTGGCCGATTATGTTAATGGCACTTGACCAACCATTACCTAAAAAGGTTTTTGGTCATGGTTGGCTTGTTATTAATGGTGGTAAGATATCTAAGAGTTTAGGTAATTATAAAGATCCTAGAGAATATATTGATAGTTATGGTGTAGATGCTGTTAGATATTTTGCTTTGCGCGAAGTTCCTTTTGGTAGTGATGGTAATTTTTCAGAGGAGGCTTTAGTGGCTAGAACAAATGGTGATTTGGCTAATATTCTTGGTAATTTGGTTAATAGAACAATTGGTATGGCTAATAAGTATTTTGATGGTGTTGTTTATAATAAAGGTGTATCTAATGATATTGATGATATTCTTATTAAGCATACTTTAGAACTTAAGGATAAAGTTGATTCGTATATGGATAAGCTTGAGGTGTCTAAGGCTTTAGAGTGTATATTTGATTTACTTAGAGAATGTAATAAGTATATTGATGATACTATGCCTTGGGTACTTTATAAGGATGAAGATAAGAAGGATAGACTTGCTACTGTTATATATAATTTGGTTGAATGTATTAGAATTAGTGCTATACTTCTTGAAGCATTTATTCCTAGTACTAGTACAAAGATTTTTGAACAAATTAATACTGATGTTACTGGCTATGATACTATTTGTGAGTTTGGTGGATATAAAAGTGGTACTAAAGTAAATACACCAGAGGTATTATTTAAAAGAATTGAAAATTAGTTTTAAACAATAGATTTTTATGTCTATTGTTTTTTTTATGTGTAAAGTTTTTTTGATTTTCTTTACTATGTTTTATTTTTGTGTTATATTTTTCTTGTAGCTCTGATGCAATAAGAAAAGGAGAAGACGGCGATGCTTAGGATTAAGAGTAGCAGTATATTTGATGTTTTAGTTTGTATATTAGGAGTTATTGTTTTAGTGTTATTGCATTTATATGGAGATATTATTGATTTTGTCTATATTGGACTTATCTTTTTCTCTATTTTAATATTTCGTATTGAAAAATGTTTTAAATGATTGTACTATATAGTTATAGTATAATTTTTTTATGGAGGTAGTTATGTTTATTGATACACATGCTCATTTATTTAAAGAGTATTATAGTGATTTAGATGATGTTATTTTGGAGTGTTTAAATAATGGGGTTAATAAAATTATTGTTAGTGGGTGTGATATGTCTTCTAATAAAGAAGTATTGGAACTTGTTAGTAAGTATGATTGTATTTATGGTACACTTGGATTTCATCCAACCGAGCTTGATGATTTTAAGGATGAATATTTTGATTGGTTAGAAGACAATATTAATAATAGAAAGATTGTTGGTGTTGGTGAAATTGGTCTTGATTACCATTATGAAGATACTAATCGTGAGCTTCAAAAAATGGTATTTAAGAGACAACTTGATATTGCCTCTAGAAATAAAAAGCCTATTGTTGTGCATAGTAGAGATGCTATAGGAGATACATATAATATATTAAAAGATTATAAATTAAGAGGCAGTATACATGCTTTTAGTGGTTCAGTGGAAATGGCTCAAGAATTTATTAAACTTGGATATATGATAGGAGTAGGTGGAGTTGTTACTTTTAAGAATGCTAAAAATATTAAAGAAGTGGTAAAAAGTGTTCCTTTAGCATATATATTATTAGAAACTGATTCTCCTTATTTGACTCCTGAACCTTACAGAGGAGAGGTTAATAGTTCTAAAAATATTCCTCTTATTGCTAATAAAATTGCAGAGCTTAAAGAGGTGTCAAACATTGATGTTTCAAGGGTTACAAGTGATAATGCAGAAAGGATATTTGACTTTTCTTCTAAATAATGTTACAATTAATATGCTGAAAATATTAATGAGGTGAGATGAATGAAGAAAATAACTACTATGGTTATAACTGTTTCTTCACAATTATTAGTAGTTTTTGTATTTTTATTTTTATTATTTGGTACTGTTGGAAGTAATAAAAATGTGACTATTATTGCTAATAATAATTTTAATAAAATGGCAGATAGAACTTTAGTTCTTTTTGAAGAAGAAAAGAAAAATGAGTCTTCTACGGATGATACTGTTGTTCCATTAGAAGATGAAAAGACTAAGGCTCAAGAAGTAGTAGAAGAAAAAAAAGAAGAAGATAAAAAGGTTGAAGTAAAGGAGGAAATTGTTGTTACTCCTGAACCTAATTTATTTTATGATAGAGCTGTAATAAAAACTGAAGTTGGTACTATTACTGGTTATGGACCAGATTGTGCTGGTTGTTCTGGAATTACTGCTAGTGGTCATAATTTACATGAATCTATTTATTACAATGATTTAGAATTTGGCACTGTTAGAATTTTAGCTGCCGATAAGAGTATTCCTTTTTATTCAATATTTAGAGTAAGTAATATTCCTGGCATGGATCCTTTTCTTGCTATTGTTCTTGATACTGGTGGTAATGTTGGATATGGAAAGGGTACCTTATTTGATTTGGCTCATTCTAATGAACAAAATGGTGTTCTTCCAAAGACTTCAAATGTTACTTTTGAAATGTTAAGAAGTGGTAAATAATTATTACTTCTTTTTTTTGACATTTTTTTTAATGTTTGAGGAATATAATTATTATATGAAGAAGATATTATTAATAGTTATAATTGTTATTTTTGTTCCTTTTCTTATTGTTAATTTTTATAAAATACAAAAAGTAAAGGAAATTAAGCTTAATTATGAATCTAATTATTTTATTAGAGTTAAAAGAACATCTACTAATGAAATACAAAATATACCTTTTGAGGAATATATTGTTGGTGTTTTAGCGGGGGAAATGCCTATTTCTTTTGAAAAAGAAGCTTTTAAGGCACAAGCTGTGGCTGCTAGGAGCTATGCTCTTAAACGTATCTTATATAATAAAGATAATGATTATGATGTTGTTGATTCTGTTATGAATCAAGTCTATTTAGATGATAATTATTTAAAGGATGTTTGGGGTGATAATTATATAGTTAATATTAATAAACTCAGAGAGGCTGTTAATGAAACAGCTTTGGAATATTTGGATTATAATGGCGAGGTTATTGACGCTATGTTTTTTTCTACTAGTAATGGTTATACGGAAGATGCTGCTACGGTATTTAGTGTTGATTTACCTTATTTAAAAAGTGTTAAATCTGGTTGGGATGAAAGGACTAGTTCGGCTTTTAGATCTACTACTACAATGAATATTAATGATTTTTATAGTAAACTTGGTTTAGAATATTCTGATAATTTTGATGTTAAGGTTTTAAAAAGAAGTAGTACTAATCGGATTATTACTATTAGTGTTAATGGTAAGGAATTTTCTGCAAGAACTTTATATGATAAACTTTCTCTTAAATCTACTGATTTTTCTTTAAAGCGTGATGGTGATAAGGTAATTATTGATACTGTTGGATATGGTCATGGTGTTGGTATGAGTCAATATGGTGCTAAAGGTATGGCAGAAGAGGGATATAATTATAAAGAGATTCTTAGTTATTATTATAGTGGTACTTCAATTAAAAAAATTAAAAATTTTGGTATATAATTTTTTATTTAGGAAACAATTATATTAGAGGTGATAATATGAGAAAATCAAGAATTAGAAACTCTTTTGTTCCTATAGTATACGGAGCAATTGTGGTAGTATTTTTATTTGGTATGTATTTTGCTCAAAAGTTTGCTAAAGATTTATTATTTAAAAATAATGATAGTCTTAGATATGTTGATGGGGAAATTACAGAAAATAAAGATAATGATGTTCCTGTTGTTAGTACTGGTAGTTCTATTGTTAGACCTTATTTAGATAATTCTGTTTCTATTGCTAAAACTTTTTATGATTATACTGGTGAGGCAAGTGAACAAGAGAATTCTATAATTTATTACGAAGGTACTTATATGCAAAATAGTGGTGTTGATTATGCTAGTGATAATGTATTTGATGTTATTAGTATTCTTGATGGTACCGTTATATCAGTAGAGAACAACGATCTTCTTGGTAGTACTGTTCAAATAAGACATAGTAACGATCTTATTAGTGTATATCAAAGTTTATCTGAGGTATCTGTAAAGAAAGATGATCAGATTATTCAGGGACAAATAGTTGCCAAAAGTGGAACTTCTAATATTAATAAGGAATTAGGTAATCATTTGCATTTTGAGCTATATTATAAGGGTAAGATAGTTAATCCTGAAGAGTATTATAATAAATCTATCGATGAACTTTAGGCAGTAATGCCTTTTTTCATAATAATTCTTTTCTTTAATATTATATATTAGGTGATAATATGAGAAAAGATGTTTATGATAGGGTAATAGAAGAGGCAAAGTATTTAATTAATTATGGTTCTACGATTAGAGAAATAGCTAAAGTGTTTGATGTTTCTAAGAGTACTGTACATAAGGATATGAGGGATAGGCTTCCTTTAATTGATAATAATATGTATAATGAAGTGTCAAGTGTTTTGGAATATCATATAGATATTAAGCATATTCGCGGGGGAGAAGCTACAAAAAGAAAGTTTTTGAGTAAAAAAGTTAACTAAATGGTGTAAAAAGAGGTAAAATGTGGTAAAATGGAAATAAGGATGGTGATTTTGTGTTTAATAAAGATATTGGAATTGACTTGGGAACTGCGAATGTACTTATATATATTAAGGGTCAGGGTATTGTACTTAATGAGCCATCTGTTGTTGCTATTGATGCCGAAACTAAAAAACCTTTGGCTGTTGGTACAGAGGCAAGAGAGATGCTTGGAAGGACTCCTGGAAAGGTTAAAGCTATTAAACCAATGAAAGATGGTGTTATAGCTGACTATGATACTACTGAAGTTATGCTTAATTATTTTATTAAGAAGGTTAATGGTAAGAGTTTCTTTTCTAGACCTAGAATTTTGATTTGTTGTCCTTCTAATATAACACAAGTTGAGAAAAATGCTATTAAAGAAGCTGCTGAAAGAACGGGAGCTAAAAAGGTTTATTTAGAAGAAGAACCTAAAGTTGCATCTATTGGTGCTGGTATGGATATATCTAAACCTAGTGGTAATATGGTTATTGATATTGGTGGTGGTACTACTGATATTGCTATTTTATCTTTAGGTGGTATTGTTAATAGTTCTTCTATTAGAATTGCTGGTAATGCTTTTGATAATGATATTGTTAAATATATTAAAGATAAATATAAATTATTAGTGGGAGAAAGAACTGCTGAGGATATTAAGATTACTATTGGTACAGTATTTCCTGGTTCAAGAGATGAGAAAATGGAAGTTAGGGGTAGAGACTTAGTTACTGGTCTTCCACATACTATTACGCTTACTAGTGATGAGGTGGAAGAGGCTTTAAGAGAAAGTGTTTATACTATTATACATGCTGTAAAGGGTATACTTGAGCAAACTCCTCCAGAATTATCTGCGGATATTATAGATAAAGGTATTGTGCTTACAGGTGGTGGTGCTATGGTTGATGGTTTTTCTCAAATATTAGCACAAGAACTTAAGGTACCAGTATTTATTGCTGAATCTCCACTTACTTGTGTAGCGGAAGGAACTGGTATACTTTTAGATAATTTATATATGTTGGAAAGACAATAGTAATTGTCTTTTTTTCTTTTGATATAATATATATTATTTGTGTAAATTATTTGTAAAAATAGTGTAATTATGTTTTATTTATATATTTTTTTTGATACAATGTAGTAGAGGGTGATAATATGAAAATTGGTTTAGCTAGTGATCATAGAGGATATAGAGCTAAAGAAATGTTAAAGGAATATCTTGATGATTATAATATTATAGATTATGGTACTGATAGTGATGAATCTACTGATTTTCCAATATATGCTACTAGACTTGGAAAGGCAATTGTTAATCATGATGTTGATTTAGGAATTGCGATATGTGGTACTGGTATTGGTATGAGTATTTGTCTTAATAAAATTAAGGGTGTATATTGTGCTAAGGTTTCTAATGAGAGTGAAGCTATATTATGTAAGAGTCATAATAATGCTAATGTTATTGCTATGAGTGAAGATGTTGATCCTGAAATTATGAAAATGATAGTTAATAAATTTATTGAAACTCCTTTTTCTAATGTTAATAAATATATTAGAAGAAATGATATGATTAAGGAACTTGAGAATGATTAAGTTTATTTTATATTTGTTTGTTATTCCGTTAGTTATTTATGCTATGGATGGTATTAATATTAATGGTATATTTAAAAAGAATAAGGTATATCAGGCAAGAATATTATATATGCTTTTTGTATTTGGTTTATCTTATTTGGTTTGTAATTTTTTATATGATTTTTTGTATATTATAAAGTAAGCATTATTTTGCTTATTTTTCTTTTATTTTTTGTAATACTGTGATAAAATACTTTAAGCAGGTGATTTAATGATTAAGATTGGTAATATTACATTATCTAATAATGTTTTTTTGGCCCCTATGGCGGGAGTTTGTAATAGTGCTTTTAGAAGAATTATTAAGGAAGAGGGGTGTTCTTTAGTTTTTGCTGAAATGGTTAGTGATAAGGGACTTATATATAATAGTCAAAAAACTAAGGATATGCTTTATTGTGATGAATGCGAGAGACCTATTGCACAGCAAATTTTTGGTAGTGATAAGGATACTTTTGTAGAGGCTGCTAAAATGGTATATGAAATTATGAAACCTGATATTATTGATATTAATATGGGATGTCCAGTTCCTAAGGTTGCTATTAAATCGCAGGCTGGAGCAGCTCTTCTTAAATCTCCAGAAAAGATTAGAGATATTGTTAGCGCGGTAGTGGCTGTTGTTCCTTGTCCGGTTACTGTTAAAATTAGAAGTGGTTGGGATAGTAATAGTATTAATGCAGTAGAGGTTGCTAAAATATGTGAAAAGGCTGGTGCTAGTGCTATTACAATTCATGGTAGGACTCGTAGTCAGGGTTATAGTGGTACTGTTTCTTTGGATATTATTAAAAAGGTTAAAGAAGCTGTATCTATACCGGTAATAGGAAATGGTGATATTAGAGATATTAAAAGTGCAGAGAAAATGCTATCTTATACTGGTTGCGATGCTATTATGATAGGTAGAGGTGTTTTAGGTAATCCTTGGCTTATGAAAGAGATTATTACTTATTTAAATACTGGTGAAATTATTCCTAAACCAACTTATAGAGAAAGAATCGATATGTGTATTCATCATTTGAATTATTTACTTGAAATTAAATGTGAAAAAGTAGCTGTACTTGAAATGAGAAGCCATGTCTCATGGTATTTAAAGGGTATGCCAAATGTACAAGAGGTTAAGAATGCTATTTTTAAAGTTAAAACTAGTGATGAAATGATGAAAATCCTTAATAACTATTTAAAAGAATTTGAAAATGATGTATAATGTATGTAGGAGCGGATGTTATGAAAGCAAATTTTCTTAAGAGAGTGTTGGCCTTTTGTTTTGATTATTTTATTTTGACTTTAGTATTATCTTTTATTACTGTTGGCTTTAATACTTCTAATGAATCTTTTTATACTGAAATATCTAATATTAGTAAGGAGTATAATGAAGGGAATATTAGTGTTAATCAATATAATGATAAGTTAATGAAATTGGAATATGAATATCAAAAGGATAATCTTCCGGTTAATATTATTAATATAGTATTATTTATTGGTTATTTTATTGTTTTTGGTTATTTGAATAAGGGACAAACACTTGGTAAAAAAATATTTAAGATTAGAGTTGTGAATGATGATGGTAGTACTGTTAAGTTATCTTCTTTGATTATTAGAAGTTTGTTTATATATGGTATTATATCATGTACTTACTCTATTATTTGTACTTCGTTTTTACCTATTAAGGTATTTGCTTATAGTTATAAATGGGTAGTTAATATTGAAACTATGGTATTATTTGTTTGTTTTCTTATGGCTATGTATAGAAAAGATGGTAAGGGGTTACATGATTTGGTTAGTAAAACTAATGTTATAGGAGAGGTGAAATAAAATGGAAAGAAGTGAACAAGAATTAGTTAGGATAGAAAAATTAGATAAAATTAGAGAGTATTGTAATCCTTATCCTGATAAATATGATAGAACTCATACTTTAAAGGAAGCTAGATTACTTCCTGATGGTACTAGTGATGTTAGAATTGCTGGTAGAATTGTTTTTATGAGGAAAATGGGTAAACTTAGCTTTATTCGTATTCGTGATATTGAAGCTGATATGCAACTTGAAATGAAGATTGATGTTGTTGGAGAGGATAATTATGATTTCTTTAAAAAGCAAATAGATACTGGTGATTTTATTGGTGCAGAAGGTGAGATATTTACTACACAAACTGGTGAAAAGACTCTTAGGGTACATAATTTTAATTTCTTAGGTAAGGCTTTAAGACCTTTACCTGAAAAATTCCATGGTCTTACTGATACTGAAATGAAGTATAGACAGAGATATGTTGATCTTATTATGAACGAAGACACTAGACGTGTATTCTTGGGTAGAAGTAAATTATATGCTTTTATTCATAGATATTTGGGTGAAAATGGTTTCTTGGAAGTTGAGACTCCTATTCTTCAGAATGCTGTTAGTGGTGCCTCTGCTAAACCTTTTTATACGCATCATAATGCTTTGGATATTGATTGTAACCTTAGAATTGCACCTGAAACTTACTTAAAACAATGTATTGCTGGTGGCTTTGATAGGGTATATGAGGTTGCTAAATGTTTTAGAAATGAGGGTATGGATACTGAACATTTACAAGAGTTTACTCAAGTGGAATGGTATGTTGCTTATTGGAATTATGAAGATACTATTAAATTTTATAAGGGATTTATGCAAAATTTATTATTGGAACTAGTAGGAAAGACAGAAATTGAATATCAAGGTCATGTACTTGATTTTGGCGATAGAGATTGGAAGAGAATTAACTATGTTGAAGAAATGAGAAGGGTATTTGGCTTTGATTTTCTTGAAATAGATGATCCTAGTGTTCTTAAGGATAAGATTGTTCAAAGTGGTTTATATTCTTATAATGATTTGGAAGAGTATAAATCTGTTAGTCAAATTATTGATTTTGTATATAAGAGACAAATTCGTGAGAATATTATTGAACCTACTATTATATATAATTATCCTGCTGTGATGATGCCTCTTACTAGAAGAAATGATGAGGATAATAGAATGGTTGATATGTTCCAGGTTGTTGCTTGTGGTACTGAACTTTGTAAGGCTTATTCAGAACTTGTTAATCCTAAAACACAAAGAGAAGCTTTTGAGGATCAACTTAAGGCTAAAGCACAAGGTGATGATGAGACTATGGATGTTGATGAAGGATTTTTACTTGCTATGGAGCAAGGAATGCCTCCTATTAGTGGCCTTGGCTTTGGTATTGATAGACTTCTTATGATAATCTTTGACCAACCTTCTATTAGAGATGTTGTATTATTTCCTCAAATGAAGGATAAAAAGTAATTAATTAACTTTAATAAATCGTTATAAAATAAGGGAAAAACTATATAAATTTTCTCTTTTTTATTTACTTTTATTCTAGTTGTGCTATAATTATGTTAGAGGAGGTTATTATGAAAAAACATAGTTTATTTAAAGTAATATTAATTGTTTTAGGTTCACTTATAGCAGTAGATGCAATTTTAGCTATACTTGGTGTTTGTGGTGTAAAAGGGTTAAAAGATGTTTATACTATGATACCACTTGGTGATGTTTTGATTAACTTTGTACAATCATTCTATTATTTCTTTGATACTGTAGTTTATTTATTAGTACTTGGAGCTTTCTATGGTGTATTAAATAAGGTTCCTGCTTATAAGAAGTTAGTAGATAATATTGCACAAAAGGTTAAAGCTAATAGTAAATTATTTGTATTTATTACTACTGGTTTATTTGCTGTTTTAACTTCACTTACTGGGTTAACTAATGTACTTCTTATATTTGTACCATTTGTAATTGCTATAATCTTATTACTTGGTTATGATAAGTTAGTTGCTATTAGTTCTACTATTGTTTCTATGTTAGTAGGTTTTATGGGTGGTTTATATGTAACTTTTAGAGATTCTAGTAATTATTATGGTTATTCTGCTACTACATTTGAAGGTTTAACTGGTATTAGTCTTTCTAGTACAGTATGGGCTAAACTTGCTATACTAGTGTTTGGTACTGCTTTACTTATATTCTTTATTAATAGGTATATGAAGAATGTTAAGGATAAGAAAGTTAAGTATGAACTTAATGAAAGCGATGCTGTAGTGGCTACTGAGGTTAAGGGTGACTATAAGGAAATTAAAACTTGGCCTATGATTGTTATATTTGCTATTATATTTGTTATATTAGTTTTAGGTTATTTACCTTGGAATACTTTATTTGGTATTACATGTTTTGATAGCTTTAATGAGTGGTTATTAGGATTAAAGATTGGTAATTTTGCTATATTTTCTAATATCATTTCTAATAATATGTATGCATTTGGTAATTGGGCTAGTCTTGGTTCTTATATGTCAATTATTATAACTTTGATTTTATTTACTTTATTAATTAAATTTGTTTATAGAGTTAAATTTGATGAAGTTATTAATGATTTTATAAGTGGATCTAAAAAAATGGTACCTATGGTATTCTTAGTAATTCTTAGTTATGCTATATTAGTTAGTACATATAATCATGGATTTATTGCTAATATTATTAACTGGGTTAGTGATACTAAATTAGGAATTAATGTTGTTACTACTTCATTAATTACTATGCTTGGTACTTTGTTACATTCTGATTTATACTATACTGTAGCAGGCGTATATTCTAATATTATTGCTGCGGTAACTGATGAATCATTAATGCCATTGTATGCTGTTACTTTCCAAAGTGTTTATGGTTTAACATCAATTGTTGCTCCTACTAGTTTCTTAGTAATATTTGCACTTAAATATTTTGATGTTCCTTATACTACTTGGTTTAAGTATATATGGAGATTTGTACTTATGTTATTCTTACTTGTAATTTTAGTATTACTTGTGCTTGCGTTAGTATAATAATTGTATTTTAGATATCTACCAAAGGTAGATATCTTTTTTTTGTATATGTATCTTTATTTATTGATTTTTCTTATTTAAGTTACATTTTATATTTACAATTTTATTTAAATATTTTAAGTATATATTGACTTAATTGTATTTAAGAAACAACATTTTGTATATTAAAATAAGAGAGTTATTGTTAATTTGTTTTATTCTTTGTTGTCAACAGATGTGTTGATAATAGTGATTTAGTGATATTTTATATTATGATATATAAAATGTCTTTTTTTATTGTTTAAAATATTTAATTATATATCATTATATTCATAGAATATATATGAAAGGAGAAATTAGAACTATGATAGGTAATTTTGATGATGAGGCACAAAATATATTAAATAACGCAAAAATAGAGATGAATAATTTGGGGCATCCTTATGTTGGTACGGAACATTTACTTCTTTCTATTTTGAATAGTGATAATGATATTGTTAATAGACTTAATGAATATGATCTTACTTATAATTCTTTTAAGAGTGAGTTGTGTAAAGTAGTGGGAGTTACAGAAAAAAAGGCTGAATTCTTTTTGTATACTCCTTTACTTCGTAAGGTTATTTCTTCGTCGATTATTGATGCTAAGGAAAATAATAATGGTGAAGTTACAACAGAACATTTATTTTTTGCTATGTTAGAAGAAGGGGAAGGTATTGCTATTAGAATTCTTATTGGAATGGGTATTGATATTGAGTCTATGTATGATGATTTTTCTATTAGTTTGGTTAAAGGTTCTAAGAAAAATAAAAAGAAAAAGTTACTTATTTGTGATTTAGGAACTGATCTTACTAATATGGCTAAGAATAATGAACTTGATCCTGTTATTGGTAGAGATAAAGTGGTTAGAAGGGTTATGGAAATTTTATGCCGTAGAACTAAAAATAATCCTATACTTATTGGTGAGGCTGGAGTTGGTAAGACCGCTATTGTGGAGGAATTAGCTAGACTTATTGCTAATGACGATGTTCCTAATCTTCTTATGGGAAAAAAAGTTATATCGCTTGATATGGCTACGATGGTAGCTGGTACTAAGTATCGTGGTGAATTTGAAGAGAGAATGAAAAAGGTTATTAAAGAGATAGAAGATAATGATGATATTATTTTATTTATTGATGAGATTCATACTTTAGTTGGAGCGGGAGGTGCAGAGGGTGCTATTGATGCCTCTAATATTTTGAAGCCTGCTTTAGCAAGGGGAAAGATTAGATGTATTGGGGCTACTACTACTTCTGAATATAAGAAGTTTATTGAGAATGATTCGGCTTTGGAAAGAAGATTTCAGAAGGTTGTTGTGGAGGAGCCCTCTACTCTTGAAACTAGAAATATTTTAATTAAACTTAAGCCTATATATGAGAAATATCATAATGTTATTTTATCTGATAATATGATTGATACTATTATTGATTTGTCTGAGAGATATGTGTTTGATAGAAATAGACCTGATAAGGAAATTGATATTCTTGATGAGGTCTCTTCAAGGGTTGGTATTAAGGAATGTACTAATATTAGTGAAATTAATAGTATTAAGAGGAAACTTGATAAACTTAAAAAGGAAAAGAATGGTTATATTATTGATAATAATATTGATAAAGCTTATGAAATAAGAAAGAGTGAAACTAAACTTATGGCGCTTCTTAATGAGATGGAACTTAATAATAAAAAGACTAGAAATGAAGTTGTATTTGATGATATTGCTAGTGTTATTAGTGATAGGACTGGGGTACCTATTGATGAGCTTACTGATTTTAATGGTACTTCTGTTAATAATATGTCTTTAGTTTTACATAGTAATATTATTGGGCAAGACAAAGCTATTGATTCTCTTATTGCTACTACTAAAAAGATTAAAATGGGATATCGAGATAAGTGTTATTCTTTCTTTTTTGTAGGACCTAGTGGTGTTGGTAAGACAGAAATGGCAAAACGTTATGCTTCTTTATTAGTAGGAGAGGATAATTTTATTAGGCTTGATATGAGTGAGTATTCTGATGTTACTTCGGTTAATAAGATTCTTGGTTCTTCTCCAGGATATGTTGGTTATGATGATAATAGAAATTTTTTGGAGGAGGTTAGGAATAAGCCTAATTGTGTAATACTTTTAGATGAAATTGATAAGGCACATTCAAATGTTATTAATTTATTTTATCAGATATTAGAAGAGGGTAAGATTAAAAATGCTAAGGGTGTAACTGTTAGGTTTGATAATGCTATTATTATTATGACTTCTAATAGTGGATTTGAGAGAAATGGTATTGGATTTAATGGTTCTAATAGTGATAACGTTATTAGTGGTTTGAAGTGTTATTTTAATTTGGCTTTTATTAATAGGCTTGATAATGTTATTACTTTTAATAGGCTTGGAAAAAATGATATTAGATATATTATTAATAATAGACTTGATTATATTAGGGATAAATATTGTAATATTGATATTATTTTATCTGATAATATTATTGATGATATTATTATTAAAAGTGAATATGAAGAGTTTGGGGCTAGGAAGGTTTTAAGGATTATTTCTAAATATATTGAGAATGTTGTTATTGATGCTATTATTAATAATAATAAAGAAATTGTTATTAATTCATTGGATAATAAAAACAATATCACTATTTGATATTGTTTTTATGTTATTAATATATTTTATTCGGCAGCATCTTTTACTGTTATTTCGTTATCCATTTTTTGTACTACTGCTTTGTATGTGTTATATACTTCTTTATAGTTTGGTAGATATTCTTTGATTTTTGGATTAGAGAATGGTATTACTTTGAAATTACGCCATGTTGATTGATTATAATAGTTATATAGTAATTCGTTTTCTACATTTGTTATTTTTACACTTGTTTGATTATTTTTTATATCTTTTTCTATTTTTAAACTTGTCATTAATTCTGTTGTGCATTTATAGTTTGTACAAGTATTTTTATTCTGATATTGTGCTGATATAAAGTTACCTAAAGAATATATTACTAATGTATCATCTATCCATGTTACTGGTTGTATTACATGAGGGTGTGTACCGATTATTAGATTTACTCCTAATGATGCTAAATATGATGCCATATCTTTTTCATATGCTGTTGGTTCATGGGTATATTCTACTCCCCAATGCATTGCTACTATTAGAAAATCTACTTTGTCTTTTACTTTATCTATATCTTCTTTTACTTGTTTTTTATATGCTTGGTATTTTGTGTCTTTTTCTGGATTGTTTATGTTATCTATATCGGTTGGCCATACGTTTACTAAGTAGTCATTTGCTACTGGCATACCATTTGTTCCGTATGTATAGTTTAGCATTGTATATTTTATGTTATTTATTTCTTTTATGTTTATTTTGTTTCTTTCTTCTTCGCTGCAATAACTACCTGCTGTTAATACGTTTTCTTTTGATTGCCAATATTTACATGAATTTTCTACGGCTTTTTTACCGCTATCCATGGTGTGGTTTGTGGCTAGACTTACTAGATTGAAGCCGGCGTCTAACATGGCATCTCCAGCTTCATATGGTGAATTGAATGTTGGGTAGTCAGATAATCCTAATTCTGATCCACCTAATATTGTTTCTTGGTTATAATAAGCTATATCATAGTTGGATACTATTTCTTTTATGTATGATATCATTGGTTTGAAATCGTATCCATCACCATTTGCTAAACGATTGGCATCTTTATAAACTGATGAATGAATTAGATAATCTCCTACTGCTATTAGGGATGCTTCATAGTGTTTATCTTCATTTTTGTTTAATATATTTGGTTTAGTAATTGTTTTGTTATCTTTGTTTGGTTTTATTATTATATAACCTATTATTGATATTAATGTTATACTAAATATTGCTAGGAATATTTTAAATCCTTTTTTTAATTTTCTTCTTTTTCTTTTTTTTGTCATTTTATCACTACCTTACTTATTTATAGTATAACAAAATTAGTTCGTTTTGTAAATAAAAAAGCTTAGTTGTTTACTAAGCTTTATGGGTTCTATAATAAATAGTGTTGGTGAGTAAAATCACTGATACTATTTTTTAGTATAAAAAAGAGACATATCAGAAAACTTATGATACAATGTAATTGGAAAATAAACATTGAAAGGATCTGATTATATGTCTCAAGACTATTATACTAGAAATATTTTAAATATTAAAGATGAAAATGTAAAATTTTATAAAAATTTTTTAGAAACTAGAATAGTTAAAGGAAAAGAAACTAAAATATTTCATGGATTTCTTACTTATACTCCAGATTATTGTCCTAAATGCGGATGTATAAATGAAGGATTTAATGATATTATCAAATGGAATTACTGAAGGAACAAATAATGTTATAAAGCAAATAAAACATACAGCATGTGGATATAGAAAATTTTCTCATTTAAAAGCTAGAGTTATGTTAATAAAAGGAATATATAATCCAATTATTGCGTAATAAAAGAGAGTTCAAATTGAACTCCCATATCAATTCATTTATCATTAGTTTTGGGTTTTACCAACACTACTTGACAAAGAACCGCTTTATGGTATTAATCCCCATCCTGTTACTACGTATCTTCCACCTTGTTTTTTTGCTGCTGCTGGAGGATTATTATATAGTTTGTTTTCTATTACTAATGATGATGATTGTCCGCCATCAAGATTAGCTGCGTTATATGCACCATATCTTTCTAATACGTCTACCATGTCTTGGAGACTGGCACCATTGATATAGTTTTCTCCATCTACTACTAGGAATAACATAATTCCATCTTTTGTTTGTCCTATTGCAACTCTTGGAGCTTGTCCCCATGGATCTCCTACTATTTCTAGTGGTTTGCCATTGACTATTAAGAATGGTCCAAATACCATGCCTTCATATATTCCTGCTTCTAGTGCTTCATTGCCGGTGGCATTTGTCATTAATTTTAATTTTCCATCTTTTGTTATGCCTATTATGTTATCTCTTGCGGAATCTGCTACTTCGGAAGACCAAGTTATTTTTCCGTTTTGGATTACGTATCCGGTTGGAATATCTGACCCCATACCATTGTCATAGAAACCTCCACCATTTATACATACTTTTCCATTATATCTTTGACACATTGTAATAATTCTTTCACCATAACCACCTACGTTGAATTGTTTTGTTGATATTAGTTTTACTTTTTCTGGTTCATATATGGCTACTAAATATCCGTTTGATGTTCCTATTTTTAAATTTATTACTTTGTATAAATCGTTTCCTGGATCTCTAGTAAATAATTCTTCTTCATATTTATCTTTGTATTTTGTTTTTTCTTTGGTGTTTATTACTATATCATCAGTATTGGCATCTTCTTCTATAGATACGAAATAGTTGCTATTCATTATTTTTTCTATTGTTTTATCGCTATAGAATATATTAGCAAAATATTGGTGATGCATAGTTTTCATAGCGGTGTTTACATACATATTTCTTACTTTATTCCATGGCCCATACATTACAAAGAAACAGATTGCTACGAATATATCTAATATTATAAATATTATGGTTTTTTTATATATTTTTCTTTTTTGTCTTTTTCTTGTCATTATTTGGCCTCCAATGGGCTATTTTGTGAACCGTCGCCACTAGTTAGTATTTTTTTATCTATTGTTATTACGGGTACTATTTTTAGTTTGCTTGTGGCATTTTTGGTATATAGTTTGAAATCATTTGTCATTACATATACTAAGTTACTATTTGTATCTACTCCTGTTGATAGGTAATAGTTCGTATTATCTGAATTTATGATAATATTACCTATACTTAATGTAGCTACTTTTGTTGGTATGGTTTTATTTAGTACTTTTGTATAGTCATAATTTGTAGTGTTACTATATATACCATTTGCATAATTGGCTTCTATTATATTGCTACTATAGGTTAATTTTGATAGATAATTTTTATTTAGATAATATGCTAAGGTGCCTTGTTTTCCGTCATTATGATAATATCCTTTATCTGAGTATTTGTAGGTTATTTCTTCGTTATTTATTTTTAGATAATTATCTAATGATAGTTTTAAGTTATTATCATCTATATCATATACTCTCCATGTATCATTACCTAATTTTACATAGCTTCCTAACATACTTTGTTCTTCTTCAAATGTATATGGGTTATCTTTTGTTCCGTCACCATTTATTAATTTATTAGTACTCTTTAATGTTATTACTGGTTTTATTCCTAATATATCTGTGTTATCTGAGGTTGTTACTCCACCATTATCATTTATATACCATGTTTTGTTATCTTTATTGGTATTTAATAGGTAATAATATGTTTCGTTATTCATAAAACTTTTAGTATCACCAGTATTTATATAGTCATATAATGATGGTAGTGTTATTAGGGTATCTGCTAATGTACTTTTGCATGTTATGTTTTTTGTATTATCTATTTTGTCATTACATGCATTTGTGTATGTTAGATATTTATTTGGATTATTTAGATTTTTTTCTAAGATACCTGTATTTTCTTTATCTTGATTATTTAGCCAATTATTTATATATGTTGTTTTATAATCATTATTATCTCCTTTGGCTAGTGATGTTATTGGTTTATCTGATATTAGTGTTATGCTATTATCTTTGTTTATTTTTATTATTCTAAATAATATATTTGAATATTTTACGTAATTGTTTACTTCTTTTCCTGTGAAATAATAGTCACTATTTATGTTTTTTAAATTTCCTTCATTGTTATCTTTTATGTTATCGGCGAGTACTTTTATTTCTTCTTTTTTGTTATTTTGTAAGTATAATCTTATGAATCTTGTTCCATAGAATATTATACATGCTAATATGAATGTAAAACTTATTAGATTAAATATTTTTTGCCAATTTAGTTTTCTTTTTTTCTTTACTACTTTTACTTCTTTATTCACTTCATCATCCCTTTTCTATCTATAATATTATATCAAAGGTTTTTATTTTTTACAAGGACTATGAATTATTAATTTACTAAAATGGAAATTAATGTTATAATGAAAATATGAAGGTGATTTAGTGAAATATAATTTAGGTGATATTGTTGTTATGAAGAAGAATCATCCGTGTGGTAATAATAAATTTGAGATTGTTAGGGTAGGAACGGATATTAAAATAAGATGTGTTAATTGTTCTAGAGTTATTATGTTATCTAGAATTGATTTTAATAAAGAAATTAGAAAGGTGATTGGTAATTATGAAGAAGAAAAATAAACTTAGATTGCACCCTGCTTTGGTATTTTTGATACTTACTCTTTTGGTTATGGTTATTAGTTGTTTGGGTAAGATTCTTAATCTGGAGGCTAGTTATTATTCTGTTAATGAGGTTACTGGGGATTTGACTAGTCAAGTTGTTACGATTAATAATTTGTTTAATAGAACTGGTCTTCAGTATTTGATTAGTAATATGCTTAATAATTTTATTAATTTTGCTCCTTTGGGTAATTTGATTATTGGATTATTAGGTGTTGGTGTTGCTTATAAATCTGGTTTTCTTAATTCTTTATTTAAGATGATTGCGGAAAAGGTACCTAGGCGTTTTCTTACTTTTATGGTTGTTTTTCTTGGTATTTTGTTTTCGATGCTTTATGAAGTTGGATATGTTATTTTAATTCCTCTTGCAGCGATATTATTTATGAATATAGGAAGACATCCTGGAGCGGGTATTTGTGCTGCTTTTTCTGGTATTACTTTTGGTTATGGTGCTAATTTTATTATTAATAAGCTTGATAGTACTTTAGTTAGTTATGCCAGTAAATCTGCTAAGATTCTTGATAGCTCTTATGTTATTCATTTGACTGGTAATATTGTTTTTACTACTGTTAGTACGATACTTCTTGCTTATGTTGGTATGGTTGTTACTGAAAGATTTATTATTCCTAAGCTTGGTAAGTATTATTTTGATGAAGAGGAACCATCGCAAAATGGTGTTGTTAGTAAGAGGGAAAGAAAGGGTGTTATTCTTTCTATTGGTGCTACTTGTATTGTATTATTATTTTTAGCTTATTGTTTGATTAAGGGACTTCCTTTTTCTGGTTTATTACTTGATTTGAGTCAAAATAGTTATGTTGATATGTTGTTTGGAGCTGATTCTTATTTTTATAAAGGTTCTGTTACTATATTTTCTTTTATACTTATGTTTAGTGGACTTATTTATGGTATTAGAGTTGGAAGTATTGATGATAATAGGGATTTTGTTGATGGTATGAGTTATTATTTGAAAGATGTTGCTTCTTTACTTGTTCTTATATTTTTTGCAGCACAGTTTTGTTTGATTTTTAAGGAAACTAACATTGGTTTATTTATTGTTGCATCTTTTTCAGAACTTCTTAATGGTATGCAATTATCTGGTCTTTCACTTGTTGTTATTACTTTTTTGGTTGTTGCTATTTCTTCATTTTTTGTTCCTATGGCTTCGACTAAATGGGCTATGTTATCTCCAGTAATTGTTCCTATGTTTATGCAAGCTAGTATGACTCCTGAGTTTGCTATGGCGGTTTTTAGAGCTGCTGATAGTAGTGTTAAGGGTGTTACTCCTATATTTAGTTATTTTGTTATTCTTATTGGTTTTTTACATATTTATAATAAGAGAAAGAATGATGTTATTACTATTACTGATGCTATGAGTTTGATGGTTCCTTATACTATTGCTTTTACTGTTTTATGGTTTATTATTATTTTGGCATTCTATATTATGGGTATTCCTATTGGTATAGAGAGAGGTGTTATGCTTAATTAAGATATAAGAAATTATATCTTTTCTTGTTCTTTAAGAGCCTATAGTCTCTTAAAGTGAGTATGAGCCTATGGTCTCATACTCAAATGTTTATTTTTTTGGTTATTATTGTTTATTTTATTTTTAATATTTGTTATAATAGTTTGGTAGAAAGAAGTGATATTGATGAGTTTAACTGCTGGAATTGTTGGTCTTCCTAATGTTGGAAAAAGTACTTTATTTAATGCTATTACTAAAAAGAATATTTTAGCTGCTAATTATCCGTTTGCTACTATTGATCCTAATGTTGGTGTTGTTACTGTACCTGATAGTAGACTTGTAAAATTAGAGGAAATGTATATTCCGGATAGGACTATTCCTACTATTTATGAATTTACGGATATTGCAGGACTTGTAAAGGGTGCAAGTAATGGGGAAGGATTAGGTAATAAGTTTTTGTCTCATATTAGAGAGGTTGATGCTATTGTTGAAGTTGTTAGATGTTTTGATGATAATAATATTATCCATGTTGATGGTAGTGTAGATCCTATACGTGATATTGAGGTTATAAATGTAGAACTTATTTTGTCTGATTTAGAGATTATTACATCTAGAATTAATAAAATTGGTAAAAAGGCTATGACTACTAAAAATAAGGATGATCTTAAGGAAATAGAACTCTTGAATAGAATTAAAGATGGATTAGAAAGGAATATTCCTGCTAGAAAGTTAGGACTTGATGAAGAAGAAAAAAAGATAGTTAGTTCGTTTAATTTAATTACATTAAAACCTATTATATATGCTCTTAATGTAAATGATGAAGATGTTTTAAGTGGTAATGAATATACTGAACGTGTTGTTTTATATGCTAATGAGGAAGGATCTCTAACTGTTACTTTATGTGCTAAGTTGGAAAGTGAATTATCTGAACTTAATGATGATGATAAGAGAGAATTTTTGAATGATATTGGTATTTCTAAAAGTGGGCTTGATTTGCTTATTCAAAAAACTTATGATTTACTTGGCCTTGCTACATTCTTTACTGTTGGTGCTGATGAAGTTAGAGCTTGGACTTTTAAAAAGGGTATGAAAGCTCCTGAATGTGCTGGAATTATTCATACTGATTTTCAAAAAGGTTTTATTAAGGCTGAAGTTATGTCTTATGATGATTTAATTTCTGCTGGTAGTGAAGCTAAAGTAAAAGAAAATGGTAAACTTAGAATTGAAGGTAAAGAGTATGTTATGCAAGATGGTGATATTTGTCATTTTAGATTTAATTTATAGGAGGAATAATGAGAGATAGAAAAGATATTGATAAGAAGTATACATGGGATTTGGATAAAATCTATAGTAGTAATGATTTATTTGACAGTGATTATAATGAAGTAAAAGAATTTATTTCAAAGCTTTCTTTATATGAAAATAATATGATGAATACTAGTAATAATTTTTATAATACTTTGAAATTATCTTTTGATATTGAAAGAATTATTAATAAGTTATATGTTTATGCTAGTTTATCTTTTGATTTGGATACTTCTGATAATAAGAAACAGGAAGTATGTGATAGGGTTAGTAATCTTTTGAATTTATATTCAAAGAGTAGTTATTTTATAATTCCTAGTATTCTTAAGTGTGAATATGATACTATTTTGAAATATTATGAAGAGGAACCTAAGCTTTATGAATATGAGAGTTGTATTAAAGATATATATAGATATAAGAATCATACTCTTTCTGATTTAGAGGAAAAGCTTTTATCTAGTTTTGGAAAGGCACTTGGTAATTCTTATGATACTTATGAATTATTTAAGGATTGTGATATGTCATTTGAGGATATCATAGATGAAAATGGGAATATGGTTTCTCTTGATAATAGTAGTTATTCTTTGTATATAGAGAGTAAAGATAGAAATGTTAGAGAAAGAGCTTTTAAGGGTTTGTATCATGAATATAAGAAGTATTCTAATACTTTTGCCTCACTTATTTCTAGTAATATGAAAGAATTATCCACTATTGCTAGTGTTAAGGGATATGATAGTGCTCTTTGTATGAGTTTATTTGCTGATGATGTTGATATTAAGGTTTATAATAATTTGATAGATAGTGTTCATAAGAATATTGGGTATTTATATGATTATTATGCACTTAAGAAGAGTATACTTGGATATGATGAACTTCATTTATATGATGTTTATACTCCTATTACTTCTAATTATGATAGGAAATTTGATTATGAAGAGGCTAAAAATATTATTCTTAAAGTTCTTGATGTATTCGGAGAAGAATATATAAATAAAGTAGGAGAATATTTAGATGATAGAATAATTGATGTTTATCCTACTAAAAATAAGAGAACTGGTGGTTATTCTGGTGGTAGCTATGATACTGATCCTTATATACTTCTTAATTATCAGGATAAGTATAATGATATGTCTACTTTGATTCATGAAATGGGGCATTCTATGCATAGTTATTATTCTAGGAGTTATAATGAATTTCAAAATAGTGAGTATCGTATTTTTGTGGCTGAAGTTGCTTCAACAGTTAATGAATTATTGCTTAGTCATTATATGCTTGAAAATAGTGGTAGTAAGGAAGAAAAACTATTTATTTTGAATAATTTAATGGAATTATACAAGGCTACTATATATAGACAAACTATGTTTGCGGAATTTGAAAGAGATATATCTAAAATTATAGATAATGATGGCGCTTTGACTAGTGAAAAATTATCTAATATGTATTATGACCTTAATAAATTTTATTTTGGTGATAATGTTTATGTTGATGATGAGATTAGGTATGAATGGGAAAGAATACCACATTTCTACTATGATTTTTATGTTTATAAATATGCTACAGGACTTAGTGCCGCTACTAAAATTGTAGATAATATTCTTAATAAGAAAGAAAATGCTGTAAGTAATTATATTGAGTTTTTGAAATGTGGTTCTAAATTATCTCCTTTAGAATCACTTAAAGTTGCTGGTGTTGATCTTTCTGATGATGAAGTTGTTACTTTGGCACTTAAGACATTTGGTAATTATGTTGATATGTATAAGAAAGAGATGTAAAAAAAATAGGCTCTTTGTCAAATAATGGGTGAAAACCAAAAATGATAAAGAAATTTGAATGAAGCTGATGCTTAATAAGCATTGGCTTTTTTAATATCTAATAAATTTTTACATATCATTATTCTTGCCTTGAATCTTCTAAAAGATCTAAAGCCAAATGCTATTCTTTTTAATACTTTAATAAAATTATTATTTCCTTCAACAAAACCATTATGATATGGATTTGTTAATGTGTTTTTTATATGTGGTAAATAACTTTTAAGTGTTTTAATTGATGTTTTCATATATTCTGATACGTTATTATATTTTTTGTTTAATGTTGCTTCAAATAAATTATATTTATTATGCTTTAAAGCATAAAGCAATGACTGATAAATTTCATATGTCTCATTTAATTCTTTGTCTGTGTTTATTAAATAATCAACTATATCAGATTGTGTTATTAACCCATCAAAGCACCAATATCTTTTCCATTTAGAATTATTTAATTCATCCTGTGATTTTAATAATAAACGCCAATATCTTTTGAATTTATTATAATTCTTTTTGTCTTTTTTCATAACTTTAATTCTAGTCTTATTTAAAGATGTTGATATTAGATTAACTAAATGAAATTTA